>ERZ773168.43-NODE-43-length-113703-cov-12.975917_pt1 | contig 113703 bp, 105 predicted proteins | sample MGYA00511261_ERZ773168 | MGnify/ENA primary metagenome ERZ773168 (study PRJEB29015, sample SAMEA2737855) | human gut metagenome | biome: human gut; feature: human-associated habitat; material: faeces | place: China | collected 2012 ... | reverse complement strand
CTAGGGGCGGTAGCCCCAGTAATATAGCCCCTTCCCACGGGGAAGGGGTTTGGGGATAGGGATTGAGAACAAGCACTTTTTTGAAAAAACAGACTTTTTCTACAAGTTGAAATCCGCTGTTTTTTAAACGGCGGATTTTTTGTTTGCATCGCTCCGGTAACGCCTTGCTTGCCCCTCCTGTTATAACCTTATCACTCTTGCCGGCACCGCCAATTCCGCAAGCTCCCCAAACCCAACTCCATTCATTTTGCATATTTTTGAAAAATTTTTCAAAACCCCCTTGACAAATGCCGAAAGCAGTGATATAATAAAGCCTACAAAGTCGATAGGCTTTTAGAGATTAAGCCGAACCGAAAACGAGGTAAGGATATGACAAGATATATAAGCGGTTTCCGATGTTGATTTTTTGTATCAACTTCTAAGTAAGACAGATATACTTTTGTTGCAACTGCAACACACGGTTTTATACCGACAGAATAACAGGAAAAAATTTGACTTAAAGTATAACAGATTATGAATCGAAAAGGAGAAAATTACAATGAGAACATTTGACAAGATCACAGACCTTATAGGCGGCACACCCATATTAAAGCTCAACAACTACATGGCTCTGAACGAGCTTCCCGCAAACATCTACGCAAAGCTCGAATACTTCAACCCCGCAGGAAGCGTAAAGGACAGAATCGCAAAGGCTATGATAGACGACGCCGAGGCTAAGGGCGCACTCAAGCCCGGCGCAGTTATAATCGAGCCTACAAGCGGTAACACAGGTATAGGACTTGCCGCTGTAGCCGCTTCAAAGGGTTACAGAATAATCCTCACAATGCCCGAAACTATGAGCGTTGAGCGCCGTAATCTGCTCAAGGCATACGGTGCGGAACTTGTACTTACAGACGGTGCAAAGGGTATGAAAGGCGCAATCGCAAAGGCAGAGGAGCTTGCACAGCAGATTGAGGGCGGATTCATTCCCAGCCAGTTCACAAACAGCGCCAACCCCACCGCACACTTCAACACAACCGGTCCTGAGATATGGGAAGATACAGACGGAAAGGTTGACATCTTCGTTGCCGGCGTAGGCACAGGCGGTACGGTTTCCGGTGTCGGTAAGTACCTCAAGAGCAAGAACCCGAACGTAAAGGTAGTTGCAGTTGAACCCGCAGGCTCGCCCGTACTTTCAAAGGGTGTAGCAGGACCTCATAAGATACAGGGTATCGGCGCAGGCTTTGTTCCCGAAACGCTTGATACCAAGATTTATGACGAAATAATCGCAGTCGAGAACGAGGACGCATTCGCTACAGGCAGAACGCTTGCAAGAAAAGAGGGCTTACTTGTCGGCATCTCATCCGGTGCGGCTGTATATGCGGCTACACAGCTTGCTAAGCGCCCCGAGAATAAGGGCAAGAACATTGTTGTTCTTCTCCCCGATACAGGCGACCGTTACCTCTCAACACCTATGTTCGCAGAATAATTCAGAAATTTCTATACCCAATTTTATATAGCCATCGCAAAAGCTGTCTTGACGGACAGCTTTTTGCATTTTGTTTATAAGATAACTTCAAATAATTACTGAAAATCCGCATCACAACGTTATATTATAACCGTATTTTGCAAGTTATCAATTCTAAACTTGCACAAACGTGCTTGTGCTATAGCACAAAACCCTGTAAAACCGGTTGACCTTACTGCTTTTCGGTAGTACAATACAGGTAAAGAAAAAACAAGTACCGCAACGGCGCAGGACGATGAAAGTTCTGCGCCGTTTTGTTTACAAAGGAAAGGATGACGTACAAATGTATGAATGCAGTTTAGACAGAATGAAGGATAAGATCTCCACTTTCAGCAAATTCGGTGATGCTGGCCACGGCGGTATCACACGTTACTCGCTCTCACCCGAGGCTATTATGGCCCGTAACGAGTTCATCAAGCGTATGAAAGCTATCGGCGCAGAGATCGAGATAGATGATGTTGCTAATATCTACGCAACGCTCCCCGGCACAGACCCCGACGCAAAGCGTATCGTAATGGCTTCCCACTGTGACTCGGTAAAAAACGGCGGTAACTATGACGGTATACTCGGCGTTATGTCGGCTATGGAGGTGCTTGAAACAGTACATGAGAAGAACATCCCCCATAAGCACCCTCTCACCGCTATGATATGGACAAACGAGGAAGGCTCGCTGTATCCGCCCGCTATGATGTGTTCGGGTATCGTATGCTACGATTATCTGCCTGAGGACATCAGATGCAAGTTCAAGTATGAGGATATGATGAATTCAAAGAGTATCCTTGACAATACATCGACATTCGGTGAAGCACTTGACAAGTCGGGCTTCAAGGGCGACAAGAAGTACCGCCTGTCACCCGACAGATATATGTATATGTTTGAAACTCACATCGAGCAAGGTCCTATCCTTGAAGATGCAGGAAACGATATAGGCGTTGTTGACTGTGTACTTGGTATGTTCAACTACAGGCTGAAGTTCTACGGACAGACGACCCACGCAGGCACATTCCCGATGCCCAAGCGCCGTGACGCATTCTTTGCCGCATCGCAGGCTCTGTGCTATCTGCATGAGGAAATCGACAAGCTCGGCTACAGCGACCTTGTTTACACAACGGGCGAGGTTGTATGCCACCCTTGCGTACATACCTGCGTACCCGACTTCTTTGACTTCTCGTTCGACTCACGTCACGAAGATCCCAAGGTACTTGAAAAGGTACTGGCTATCGTAAAATCCTGCGAGGAAAAAACGTGGGCAGGCTGTACCTGCAAGGTAGAAAAGGCTTGGAACCGTGATACTGTCTACTGGGATAAGAAGCTGGTAAGCTATGTAAAGACATCCGCAGAAGAATGCGGTATCAAGCACCGGTATATCCACTCAGGCGCAGGTCACGATGCACAGTTTGCCGCATATATGCTCCCGACAACTATGATATTCGTACAATCGAAGGACGGTCTTTCACACTGCGAGCCGGAATATTCAAGCCCCGAGCATTGCACTGAGGGCGCAACGGTTATGCTGAATGCTGTCCTCAAGGCAGATAATGATTGAGTATAATGACAACCACTTCTTTTTTTGGTATATTTCCTGACTGATTTTGCTTTATCTGATTTACTTTCACCCGCTTTTACTGCGGGTGATTTTTTTGCGCTCGGGGTTCATTACGGACAGTAATTAAAAATAGAATAATAAGGCTTGATTTTTTATTTAAACTATGGTACAATAGTACAGTATCAGAAATAGAACCCGTGATTATGGGTGTAAGCCCTGTGCAAGGGAGTCCTGTGAACCATGTCAGGCGGGGAACCGAGCAGCATTAAGCAGTTATGACCTGTGCCGCAGCAAGTTTACACTCATAATCACGGGTTCTATTTTTGTGTATCGTTTTATTTACCGATTATTATGTACTTTGTCACGGGAGGTTAGTTATGCATCTTGCTCTTTATCGTAAGTATCGTTCTGCCACCTTTGACGAAGTAATTTCGCAGGAACATATAACCACCACGCTGAAAAATCAGATAAAGGCCGGCACTCCGGCTCACGCTTATCTGTTCACAGGATCGAGAGGTACGGGTAAGACCACCTGTGCAAAGCTGATGGCAAAGGCGGTAAACTGCTTATCTCCCGTTGACGGCAACCCCTGCGGAGAATGTGAAAGCTGTAAGGCGATAGCCGCAGGCTGTCCGGATATAATCGAGATGGACGCAGCCTCAAACAACGGCGTTGACGATGTTAGGGCATTGCGTGATGAGGTTATGTACGCTCCGACTGTCTGCCGTTATAAAGTTTATATAATAGACGAGGTGCATATGCTGTCCTCACAGGCATTCAACGCACTTCTGAAAACCATAGAAGAACCGCCGCCGCACGTTATATTCATACTTGCGACTACCGAGATACACAAGGTGCCTGCGACTATCGCATCAAGATGTCAGCAGTTCCGCTTTTCAAGAATTGACGTAGAAGAAAGCACAAAGCGGCTGTGCGAGATAGCAAAAAAAGAAAACGTAAATATAACCGAGGATGCGGCAAGACTTATTTCAAGATTGTCCGACGGCGGTATGAGAGATGCGGTTTCGCTGCTCGACCAGTGTATAAGCGTGAGCGCCGACATTGACGAGGAAACCGTAAGGACTACCGCAGGCATCGCAGGAACAGAGCATCTGTTCACGCTTGCACAGTGCATACACGAGCAGAATGCGCCCGAGGCACTGAAAATTCTCGACGAGCTTCACAATCAGTCGAAGGATCTTATGCTTCTTCTTGACGAGCTGTTGTCGCATTTCAGAAATCTGTGCATACTGTCGGCAACGAACTCCGACTTTTCACTTATCCCTGCAGGAAGCGGAACAAGAAACGATCTTGCAAGGCAGACAAAGGAGTTTACTCTCGGAGAAATAATGCGGTGTATGGATATACTGCAGGACTGCATTGCGAGAACTCCGAAAACGGCAAAGCGTAAGACGGTTGCCGAAATGTGCCTTATAAGGTTGTGTACGCCACGTCTTGACAGTGATACATCGGCGTTATCGTTAAGGCTTGAAAAGCTGGAGAACAGGCTCGACAAGCTGTGTGACGGCGAGATAAGCATTCAACCGAGAACCGCCGTGCAAACCGGCGAAAGCACAGAAAAGCATATACCGGCACAATCCGCAAAGCCCGTAAGCGTAGCCGGCGACAGACCGCAGGATATTATTGCAGATACGCTGAACAGGATAGAAAATAAAATCACATCCGCCGATGATAAGCAGAAGGACGTGACAGCTCCGACCGCTCCGGTACAGCAAAGCGGTACAGAGCGTAATGCCGCAGACAGCAAGCCTGACTGGTTGTTTGAGGGTACCGGTGGTGCTGATGAAAACGCAAGTACAGGAAACGAAGATGCTCCTCCGTTTGACCTTGACGAACCGCTGGCAAGCGTTGCTCCGCCTGAGCCCGCTCCGCATGAACAGGCAAGCAAGACAGACGGCAACGGCGACAAGCCGGACTGGCTGTTTGAGGGTACGGGCGGTGCTGATGAAAACGCAAGTGCAGGAAACGAAGATGCTCCTCCGTTTGACCTTGACGAACCACAGGCAAGCATTGCTCCGACAGAGCAGGAACAGGCAGTAAAGACCGGGAATAATCTTCCCGAACAGCATAAAAATAATCTGTCGGCAGACAGTACGCAAAGTACCGGCAATGCCGATCCGCAGGTAACCGAGATACTCGACAGACTTCCCGTTATACTGCAGGCTATACTGGGACAGGTGCAAGTTACGCTCGGTCGGGATACGGTGAATATCAGCGGTTATCAGAAATTCCAGTATGATTTCCTGACAACAGGCGACTCGAAGGAACGGCTTGAGAAAGCCGCCGAAGAGGTAACAGGCAGAAGGCTTGTAATGACCTTTGACAATATCGGCGATACAGCCGAAAGCAAGGATAAAAGCGACCCTGTTTCCGATTTCTTATCAAGAGCGGAAAAAATGGGCGTAAAAATAAAATACAAAAAACCAAAAAATTAAGTCGTTGACTTAAAGATACGAAAGGAAAAATCACAATGAAAGCAAGATTACCCAAGGAATACCAGAACAGAGGCGCAAACAACATGAACAGCATGATAAAACAGGCTCAGAAGATGCAGGAAGACATCGAGCGTGTACAGGCTGAGCTTGAGGCAAGAGATTTCACGGCTTCTGCCGCAGGCGGTATGATTGAAGTTACGATGAGCGGTGCAAAGGTACTCAAGGAGGTTAAGCTCAACCCCGAGGTAGTTGACAAGGACGCTATCGAGGATCTTCAGGACATTATCGTAGCAGGCGTAAATGCCGTTATCACACAGATTGAAGAAGTAAGTGCCGCAGAGATGGAAAAGGTAACAGGCGGAGTTAACATTCCGGGACTTGTTTAATGGCTGAATATAATTCTCAGCCGCTTATAACGGCGGCGCAGGAATTCGCCAAGCTCCCCGGCATCGGTCTTAAAACGGCGCAGAGGCTGGCATATTATATACTGAACGCCCCGGAGGAAGAAGTGGAGCAGTTTGCGTCCGGAATTCTACGGGCAAGGCGCAGTATGAAGCTGTGCAGTGTATGTCAGAATATCTGCAATACGGACAAGTGCGATATATGCTCGGACAGCCGCAGGAACCACAAGGTTATATGCGTTGTGGAAAGTCCCAAGGACGTTTCCGCCATAGAACGAAGCGGCGGCTTTGACGGAGTGTATCATGTACTTCACGGGCTGTTGTCACCGATGAATTCGATAGGTCCTCAGCAGCTTAAAATAAAGGAGCTTATGGCAAGGCTGTCGGATACGGACGAGGTCATAATGGCTACAAGTCCGACTATCGAGGGAGAGGCTACGGCAACATATCTTTCAAGAATGATAAAGCAGCTGGGAGTAAAGGTGACCCGTCTTGCGTATGGTCTGCCTGCGGGCGCATCGCTTGAATATGCGGACGATGTTACGCTCCAGAGGGCGCTTGAAAACCGTAACGAAATATAATTTTCTTCGGGAAAGGAATATAATAAATGACACAGGAACAGTTGAACACGATACAGGAACAGACAAAGAAAATAACCAACCCGAAACTGCTCGAAGTGATGAGAACGCTGAAAAAATGCGCTGAAGAGAAAACAAATCCCGAGCCGCAGTATCAGGTGGATTATATCGACAATCTGATGGAAGCAAGACTTCTTGCCCCTGTAACCGTGACGGATATGTCGGGTGAGAACGAAAATCAGATGAAGGTACAGTTCTCGCACCTTACAAATCCTCAGAACGAGAAATATTTTATGGTGTTCACCGATATGGAAACAATGCAGAAGAACATCAACGATATAAGCAAGATCTGCGTGATCGCCGTTACATATAAGGATCTTTCTGCTATGCTGTCACAGCCGAAGTGTGCTATGAAGGGCTTTGTTATAAACCCCTTCACCGAGAATATTATCTGCGGTCCTCAGCAGGCAGAGGTCATAGCAAATTATATAAGGCAGAAAAAATTCAACAGCGGCGAGCTTACTGTCATAAACGAGGTTACGGGCGTGCCTGACACTGTTACCAAGCCTATAACGAGCTATTTTGACAGCCGTAAGGATATCAAGAAGGCATATATTATGAATATGCGCAAGGTAAATCAGCTCAACCGCCTTATAATCGTGGATTTCGAGGGTGAGGACGACAAATTCGACGACTTTACCAAGGACTTTACCGAAAAGGTACTGAAGGATATAAACGACGAAAAAGCGCCGTTTATGATAATGAACTTCAATCAGCCTGCCGCAAAACAGGCGACAAAAGAAAAAGTTCCGTTCTATGTAAAGGTTTAACGGATTTAAACGTTATGCAAAAAATGAACACAAACAAAAGAGGCTTTTGCCTCTTTTTTGTTTATTCTGCGGAAATTTTCTTTAATTTTTTGCATTTACTTGACGAAAAAGCGGTTATGATATATCATTATACTGTATAAATAGGTCTACGGACCGGACGGGAGAAATCATGAAAAACATTATCTCTGCTTCAATGCTTGCGAGCGACCTTACAAATATAGAAAAAGAAATCCACCGTACCGAAAACGCACAGGTCGAGTGGCTTCATATAGATGTTATGGACGGCGTTTTCGTTGACAATATAACCTACGGGAACAACGTGGTTGCCGCTATGCGTAAAGTGAGCGATATATATTTCGACACGCACCTTATGGTGACCGATCCCACAAATCTTATACCGCTTTTCGCCCTTGCGGGCAGTAATATGCTTACTATCCACCTTGAAAGCAAAGGCAATACGGAAGAAAATCTCAGAGCGATAAGAGAAAACGGTATGAACGCAGGACTTGCCATAAAGCCTGCTACCGACTGGAAAGAAGTCATACCTTATCTGCCGCTGTGCGATATGGTGCTTGTAATGACCGTTGAACCCGGCTACGGCGGACAGGGATTTATTCCGCAGTGTGCCGACAAGGTGGCAATGCTCCGTAAATACTGCAACGAAAACGGATTTGACAAAATGAATATACAGGTTGACGGCGGTATCAACACAGCAACCGCCGCAACAGTTAAAGATGCCGGTGCAAACGTACTTGTAGCAGGAACATATCTGTTCAGGGCAGTGGATATGAAAGCGGCGGCAGACGCTATACGCTAAAAGCAGTCGGGCAACAGCTCAGTTGCCTTGTCTGTAAGCAGAGTATAATATTCCTCCGTGTCGCTCATACGGCTGAGATCCGTATATAACGGAAGGCGGTACTCCGACACTATGTGCCGTATAATGCCGATGCGGCTTTCGGACAATCTGCTCTGCGGCAGATGAATGGCAAGACGGTAACCTTTCCCGTCACGGTCTGCGTATAAGGATACACGGTCTGCGACAGCCTTGAGTGCCTTGCAGAGCCTTGCGAGAACGCAAAGCTCTCCCTCGCAGATGACCGCCGTAAGCGGCGGTCGGCAGGATGCGTTTTTTCCGAACGGAGTGCCTTTAAGGCAGGAGATATATAAGGTACAGCCTCCGTCGCTTTTTGGGAAAGCCTCGACAAGCAGACGTTCTCCGCAAAGCCCGAGATTATGATCTTCGCTGAGGCAGGATATAAGTCTTGACAAGGCAAGCTCTGAGGTACGGGAATCGCCCGAAATATCTTCGCATTTAATGCGGTATCCGTCCATATCCGACGGATTTAGCGTAATTTTTACGGTATTTCCCGCAAGCTCATCTATCTGCATGGGACACCTCCTGTTAAACCCGATTAAACAGCTTATAGTCTGAAAGGACAAAAAGATATAATGAATACAACCACAAATGAAGCTCTTCTTAAGAAGATAGACGAAGCTCCTTTGCTGATGTCAAAGGAGGCGGCTAAGAAAAAACTGCGTAAGCCGAGAAGCATATACGGCGATCAGATACTTTTTATGCTGGCGATAACCGTCATTGCCACCTGCTTTTACGGTATGAGGGTAGTAACGGTGTGCGCCTGCTCGGTGCTTGCCTGCATACTGACCGATATGGTCGGCTGTTTCCTTTCAAAGAAGGAATACGGTGTAAAAGACCTGTCAACCATAGCCTACGGTATGGCTCTTGCTCTTATGCTCCCTGCAAGCGTTGAATATTATGTCGTGATAATCGGCGCAGTGCTTGCAATTACGGTAAAGCATATATTCGGCGGCAAGGACAACTATATATTCAATCCTGCGGCGGTTGCGATAGCGTTTCTTATAATCTGCTATCCGACACAGGTGCTGATGTATCCCCAGCTTGACGCTCATCCGGAAATATTCGGAGATGCGGGAACGCTTGTAAGCGGAATCGAGAGCAGCTTTATAAAGAACGGTGCAATGCCGTCACTTACCCCGCTTGAGATACTTATGGGAAGATTCCCCGGCCCTATGGGAACTACTCATATACTCGTGCTGATAGTAAGCGGTATCTGCCTTATCTGCAGAAGAAGCGTGTCGCTTTCCGCTACTGTGGGCGGAATAGCCGTAATGGGCGTGCTTTCCTATCTCACAAGCAGTGTAGAGCCTGCTATGGACGCTGTTATTTTCCGTTTTATAAGCGGATTTGTACTGTTCGGCTTTATATTCCTTGCGAGCGATCCGCAGACGCTTCCGTTTACAAACGGCGGAAGGGTGCTGTACGGCATAGCGCTCGGCGTAATCACGGTTATATTCAGAAATTCCGCAAATATCGAGGGAATATTCGTGTTCTCTCTACTGATAGTAAACGCTCTGTCGCTGTATCTTGACAAGCTGGCATTCGTAATAGGTGTACAGACAAAACAGCTTCTAAGATACCTTAAGCATAACCTCGGCTCGTTTGAGCGAATGACAGAGGACGCAAAGCAGGGTAAGACACCGGAGCTTTCGGATACGCAGGAAATTATGATTGAACCTGTTAATTATAATATGCCCCCTATAGACAATAAGGTCACAAAGGTAAAACGTCATAAAAAGTCGGTAATGGAGAATATTTCCGACAAAATATCGGATTCGGTAAAGAAGAAGAAAGCATCGGCGAAATCTGCCGGCGAAAACGAAAAGGAAAAGGAGGCGCAGCATGGCTCAGGCAAAACAGATGAAGCCGGAAAAGACACGGAAAAGTGACTTTAAATTCACCCGTGATCTTATAGACGGACTGGCAAAGCAGAATGTCGTGCTAATGACAGGCATTGTAAACGCACCTGTTATAATCGCCGCTACGACCTTCAAGAAGGGCGTGGTAATCGCTCTTGCTTTTGCGATAATATCGTTTCTGACGATAGTTACCTGTTCGTTTGTACCGAAAAAAATAGTTTATACCCTCAGAGTAATTATATATGCTCTGGTAGGCTCGGTCTATTATATCCCGACCGTACTTCTTTTAGAGCAGATCTTTCCGCTTACGGTCGAGCTTATAGGCATCTATATGCCGCTTATAATTACAAACGCTCTTATCTTCTCGAAAACGGAAAGCCGTTTCTATCTTGAGGACAAGCTGAAAATGATAATCGACGTAATTTTCTTCATAGCGGGCTTCGGTGCAGTGTGCGTCCTTACCGGAGGCTTCAGGGAGCTGATATGCTTCGGCACATTTGCCGGAATAACGCTGTTTGATTTCAAGATTGCGGCTTTTGAATCTCCTTTCGGCGGATTTATACTTGTCGGAATAATGGCAGGTATGTTCAGGGCGCTTTACAACTATCTGCGTAACCGCAGAATAAGGCTTAACAGCGAGGAGCATAACAAGGCGGCGGCTCACACCTACCGTTCAAGCACCGAAAACAAGCCTGCCGCACGTCCTGCGCTTCCCTTGCAGGACGGCAACGTAAAGGAGCGCAGTGATGGATAAATTAGCACTTTTTATCAATACGGCTATGCTCGCTATGTTTATCGAAAATGCGATATTCTCCCGTGCGCTCGGCACAAGCGTGGCGTTCTACGCATCAAGAAAAAAAGAGAGCATATTCGGACTCGGTCTTGGCATAACATACGTTATCGTGGTTTCAAGCTGTATCACGTTCTTTATAGACGGGTGGCTTGCCGACTGGCAGTATTTTTATGTTGTCATGCCGCTTATATACACGCTGACGGTGAGCATAGTATATACGGGCAGTCTGCTCCTCCTGTGGAGATTCCTGCCAAAGATATTCAGAAACATCAAGAAATACGTTCATCTTTCGGTGTTCAATGCGGCAGTGCTGGGAGCATTGTTCCTGAACACGACATATCACGCTGATTTCTTTTCGTATATGGGATTCGGCGTCGGAATAGCGGCAGGCTTCTTCATTGCGGTGTTCTTCCTTCATATCGCAAACGAAAGGCTCAATTCTCCGCTTATTCCCGAGGCATTCAGAGGAATGCCGATAATGATGGTTTTTGTCGGCATTATGTCACTTGCATTCTATGCGCTGACAGGATATAACACAGGCGCTATCTGATAATTTCTAAAATGGAGATACTGATATGAGCAGAAAAAAAGGATTCAAGGTAAAACGTTCAAGAAGAAATCTGTATAAAAAACGTAAAAGCACCGGCAGGAAGATATTTGACGGGGTTCTTTTCGTTGTGATACTGGGCGCATTTGTCTTTGTGGGATACTCGGTCGCTTCTCCGCTGATAAAGTTTTTCGGCGGAAATGGGGGTAATTCCTCTGTGAGCGAGCCTGCGTGGACGCCGCCCGAATCGCTACCCGAAACATCGGACAGCAATTCACAGACCAACTCGTCCGACAGCTCAGGCGGCAGTGATACAACAAAGGATAACACCTCCTCTGCACCAAACGAGGTAACATCGGCTTTTGCGACGGTCGCTCCCGACTCCGCACTGAAAAGCGACTCCGCACTGAATAAGTTCCTTGCCTCAGCAAAGGAAAGCGGTTATAATACCGCCGTATTTACGCTTAAAAACACTACGGGCGAGCTGTTATACAAATCATCGCTTAAGGCTGTAAAGGACAACACAGACGTAAATAAGGGCAGTCTGACGGCGGCTCAGATAGTAAAGGCGTGCAAAACGGCAGGAATCACTCCCGTTGCGGCTGTAACAACGCTTTACGACAGAAAGACACCGTATCTTTTCGACAATGCGGGATATATAATCTCTGACGGAAACTGGAGCTGGCTGGACGCCGCCGCCGATAACGGCGGTAAGCCGTGGACTACTCCCTATTCCGCCGATGCGGTAAATTATTATGCGGATATATGCGGAGAGCTTGCAAAGGCTGGGTTTGCCGATATTGAGCTTGAAAACACCGTCTTCCCGAACTTCCAGTCCTATGACTACTCGCTGTTGTCAAAGGAACTGCAGAATGCAAACAGAAGCGAGAAATTAGCCGTTCTTGCGGCATCGTGCGCAAAGAAAGCAAAGGAAGGCAACGCAACCGCAACGGTTGAAATAAAGGCTGACGCACTGCTTACAATGTCGACAACGGCTTATGACGGTACGGCTGAAATATGGTCTGCGAAGGATAAGCTGGGTGACAGCAGGGTGCTTGTCACAATGGATATGTCGCTGCTTGGCACAAAGCTTCAGACCTCGGCAGACAAGACAGTAACGGTTGAAAAGGATAAGGTCAAGGCGGTAAATCAGATATTCACGCTTGTAAAGAAGGCTGTCGGCAACAAGGAAATATCGGTCGGAATAACAGGCAGTGCGAATTTATCGGCAGATGAAATCAAAAATTGTAAAACAGCACTCGAAAAGCTCGGATTTACCGATATAAGATTCGAATAAATGCACAAAAGTGCTTGCATTTGCGGCATTTTTAAGGTATAATTAGAGAATAACGTAAGAGCGAATATCGCACGGAAAAGAAAGGAATACAAAATGACAGAATTACTGACATTATTAACAAGCGGACAGACAGCAACAACCACAGGACAGGGTGGAAACGATATAGTGAGCATTCTCACAATGCTTATCCCCCTTGCACTTATGGTAGTTATATTCTACTTCCTTATCATAAGACCCGAAAAGAAGCGTGGCAAGAAGATGCAGGAAATGCTCAACAACCTTGAGGTTGCTGACGAGGTAGTAACAACAGGCGGTATTGTCGGCAGAGTATTAAGAGTTACAGATGACACTGTACTTATCGAAACAGGCTCTGACAGAACAAAGATCCGTGTATTAAAGAGCAGTATTGCTGAGAACAGAACTGTTCACGATGATACGGAATCAAAGTAAGAGATTCTGAGATATTACAAAATATACACCCTCACGGCTTTAGCCACGGGCTAATAAGGCAGTATTTAAGGAATTATGGTGCAACCCCATTATTGGTGGGGTTGCACCTTTTTTATGCTTCTTATTAATTCTTGTAGTTCAATTCCGTTGTTCTCGTTTGCTTTCCTTTTTTGATAGATGAATCTTGACTTTCAAAAGCCAAAATGATATCATTATATTAAGATTTAATGATATCATTTTGGAGGTGCAATATTTGGTTAAAGAGAATAAAGCTAATCGAACAAGACAAGTTCAATTCAGAATGGACCCTGAAATATTTAACAAATTAAAAGCTACCATTGTTTATGACAAAGATATGCATAGTATGGCTGACTTGTTTAATGAAGCAGCAGAAAAATATTTGAAAGAAAAGGAAGCCGGAGGTAAAAACCAATGACAAGGCACGATATGATTGAACGCATTGGAAATATATACATGACATCAAATATTGAAGGTGGCGAGTATAGCTATATTCAGGAGGCAGGCTCAAGGGCGAATCTTGAAAATGCTTTGGGACGCAGTATATCCCACTTCAAGCTTGATATTCGCTTTGAAAAAGACGATATAGTCGTTCTTGTTGAAACAAAGCAACTGTTCAAAAAATCCGATGAAGCACAACTTAATGAATATCTTGAACAAGAGCGTGCTTTACATTACGGAAAGAAAATTATTGCTATTCTTGCGAATACAAATAATGAGAAAATCAAGGTTTGGAAATCTGCTGTCGACGATGAACACATTTTAACTAACGAAACTGTTCTTGATAAAATGGAACATTATGTTGGTTTGTTTGATGCAAGCAAACAAAATGACAGAGAAAAGGTATTGAAGAACACTTATGATTTGAATGAACTTCTTCATAAAATGGATATTGACGAAAGGCTTCGCAGTCAGTTTGTCGGAACAACACTTCTATACCTTAAAAAGTTAGTTGAAAAATTTGGTGTAAAGAAAATTGATGAAGAATTAAAGAAAACGCTTGATGCGCATTGGTCTGTAATGGACGGCAAACAACTTCGTGCAGCAATAGAATCAACTTTGGATAGTTTGCTTGACGGCTCTGATAATAAAGCAAAAAAAATCGAATTGCTCCAGAAGAATGTTCTAAACGACCAAAAAGTTAAAAAGCTGACAATAACCCATTGGATTAAAATTTTAGATACAATCCTTATGGATATTTATCAGTATATTGATACAAACAGTTCTGAGGGACAAGATATTTTGAATTTGTTCTTCATTGCATTTAATAAATACACTGGAAAAGCCGACAAAAATCAGGCATTTACCCCTGACCATATAACAGAATTTATGTGCAGATTAACCGAAGTGGATAGAACAAAGCGTGTGCTTGATATAACTTGCGGTAGTGGTTCTTTTTTGGTGCAGGCTATGGTTAAAGAATTAGCTGATTGCAGTCGTGATAAAACCGAAGATGAAGCAAAAGCATTACAAGACATTGTAAAAAAAGAACATATATATGGCATAGAAGTTGAAGAAAAAGCTTACGGTTTATCCACAACCAACATGCTTATTCATGGTGACGGAAATTCCAATATTAAGTTTGGAAGTTGCTTTGACTGTAAGGCATTTATCAAGTCTGCTAACCCTGACATTGTTTTAATGAATCCACCTTATAATGCCAAACCTATCGGTATTCCTGAAAGATACAAAAAGAATTGGGGTAAAGCAAAAGATGGCAAGGAAGATCCAACAAAGGGATTAGTGTTTATTCATTATCTCTCAGATGTTATTGCAGAAATCAATAAAGAAAGAGAAAACAACGACGATCAAAGAAAAACTGTAAAACTTGCAGTTCTTCTTCCAGTATCTGCCGCTATCGGGACAAGTAAAATTATTGAAAACGAAAAGATTGAAATGCTAAAAAATAATACGCTTGAAGCAGTATTTACACTTCCGAACGAAATCTTCTATCCGGGTGCATCTGCTTCGGCTTGCTGTATGCTATTTACGTTGGGCAAGCCGCATAAAAAAGCAGATGGAACAGTAAATGAAACTTTCTTCGGCTACTGCAAAGAAGATGGCTTCAAAAAGAAGAAAAATCTTGGAAGAATTGAGCAGTTTGACGAGAATAATAATTCAAAATGGAAAGTTATCGAAGAAGAATGGTTATATTTATATAATAACAAAAAGTCTATCGACGGAAAGTCGGCAACGGCAACTGTTGACGGAAAATCTGAATGGCTCTGCGAAGCATATATGAAAACAGATTATAGTAAACTCTCTGAAAAGGATTTTCAACAATCTTTGAATAATTATCTTGCATACCTTATGAAAGAAGGTAGAATTTATGAGGCTTAATACCGAAGAATGGAAAGGGTTTATCATACAAAAATTATTTAAATTAGAAAATGGCAAAGCCAATCAAGGAATGCTTGAGGATGGTGACGAATGCTTTTATATAGGAGCAAAAAAAGATGACAATGGTGTTATGATTCACTGTATGAAAGATAGTGCGTTAATGCAAAAAGGGAATTGCATCATATTTATATGCAATGGTCAAGGTTCGGTTGGGTATGCAAACTATATGGATGTTGATTTTATAGGTACAACTGATATTGTTGCTGGGTATAATGAGAATCTTAATGCGAATAACGGAGTGTTTATTGCAACTGTATTATGCCAAGAAAGACCCAAGTATTCGTTTGGACGTAAATGGAAGACACATCTTAAAAATACGACCATAAATTTACCTATTAGATACAATATGGATGGTACTCCGTTTATTGACGATAGTTGCCAATACTCAGACGAAGGATACGTTCCTGATTGGCAATATATGGAGGATTACATAAAATTCTTATATCACAAGCCATTAACCACAAAAAATATTAGCAATACAGCAGTGAAGTTAAATACTTCCGAGTGGGAATATTTCCTTTTGAAAGACATTTGCACGATTACAATGGGAAATAAAATGGATTATTCCGCAATGAGTGCCGACGATCCAACCGTTAATTTTGTGGGTCGTTCTGCCGACAACAATGGAGTGGCAGGTAAAGTAGATTATGTGACCGATGATAAAGGAAATGTAATTACGCCTTATAAAGCCGGCTGTATTACAGTTGCCCTTGGCGGAAGTTTGGGTTCTTCGTATTTACAGGTCGAAGATTTTTATACATCGCAAAACGTTTCGGTTCTTGAGTTTGAAGAATGTGTATCGGATTCAGCTAAATTGTTCATAACCACCTGCATTATGAATGAAAGTAAATACAAGTATTTTCCTTTTGGACGAGAATTGAATACTCATATTAGAACAGATTTTGGATTTACCCTCCCAATACAACGCAATTCTAATGGAGAGCCGATAATTGATGATCCCATAAGTATTCAAAGCAAGGATTTATCCCCGATTGGCAGTGGATGGAAAATTATATTAAAGCCCTTCCATATGGAGACAGGATGTGATTCATCAGCAGGTCTTAGGGGGTCCCTAACGAGGTATTTGGTAACCGTGGTTATCCAAATACACTGCTCGCTAAGATGTTACATTGTGCAGTAGTTTTACCGTTTTGGACAAAGGTTCCACAAATGGTCTGCTCGCTAAGATTATACATTTTAATCTCACAAATGAAATTTAGGCACAGCCTACGGAATTATCTTCCGTAAGTTGTGCCTTTTTTCTTATCTATAGATCACTTGTTCATTAACAATTTCTGTTGCTCGACTGCGAATAATATTCCTCTTTCGCACCCATAACATCATATTTTCGGCTTTGAGTTTTTCTGTAACTTGCTCCTGCTCGGCAAGTGATTTTACTGTCTGGTTAAATAAAATTTGTGCTCGTTTGTCTACATCGGCAATGTAATTGTAAAGCTTACCCGATGTAAGAAGATTGTAATAAAGCACTTGATGACATGATTTCAAATAGCGTCTGTGCCTCATTGCCCACACACCGATTTGCCTTTGGTTTTCATCAGGTAGCGTAAGATTTGGAAAAGATAATCGCCTTGTTACGAATAACTACCGCCAATATTTTCAAAATTTGTTTTCATATCGAAGCCTCCTTGTATTTGGTAACTTCATTATACTGAATACAAAACGAAAAGACCAACGTGTGGATTTCTGATATAGAAAAAGGCTCTGACCTTTTACAGTCAAAGCCTTTTTCCACCATTGCAATGCCTCAATTCTATTAAGTTTTATCATACTGCCTTATAAAACCTCAGCATAAGCTGTGAGGGTGTTTTTTGCGAAAAAATCCATCGTACTTGCCCGAAGATTATCGAACAGTACGATGGATTTGACTTATTGTGCCGATATGCGATATTATGCGGTTACATATCGAACAGGTTTATCACTTCAATACCTTTGGCTTCAGCCATGCGTACCGTCTGACCTGTACCGCTCCTGCTGTTGCTTTGGTCATAATATGCCACACAGCAGTCTGCAAGCTCTGTCAGGCGGGCATTACGCTGTTTCATACAGTCTTTGGTGTATTCGCTGCCGATATACTCAATGCTGTCAGCCGCCATAATTATTGCATAAAACTCCTGCTTGTCGTTGTAACTCCAGTTCTTTGTCTGCTCCTCGTTTGAGCAGGGGAGTACAAGGTGGAGCTTTATATCGAGTGCCTTGCGTTTTCTCAGATACAGCACCATATGAGCGCACATAGTGTCGAAGCCGAGAGCGCCGCCGCAGTAGAAGTCGGTAACGCCTCGCTTGACAAGTCCGCATATTGTGCTGTCAAGCAGAGATTTAAGCGCATACATATCCGAGCTGTCAATTTTACGATGCCCTGTAAAGCAAACCGATGTCATACGCAAAGCCTCCTTTTAGTTACGATAAAAAGAAAAATAAGCCGTATCTGCGTCTGACAAATACGGCTGATGTGCTAAAGCAAGATGTAAATCAGTCTTCAACCTTTTCTTCGATGAACTTAACGATGTCACCGACAGTCTTGATCTTTTCAACCTGATCATCGGGAATCTCGATGTCGAACTCTTCTTCAAAGCTCATTACGAGGTCTACTACGTCAAGTGAATCAGCGCCGAGGTCGTCTGTGATGCTTGCAGCCTCAGTAACCTTGTCTTCTTCAACGTCGAGCTGGTCAACGATTATCTTTTTTACCTTATCAAATACCATTTGAAATCTCCTCCGTGTTTTTAAAAAGAAATTTTCTTTCGTTAATATTATACGGCATTACGCCGAAATAATCAAGTCGTATTTACAACAAATACATTAAAAAAATGTCTAAATTTACAGGGTGTATTTCTACACTTTGCACAACTTTCAAAGGGTTATCGAAAGCTGTTGATTTACCGTCCGAAATAACGAATATGCCGTAGCATATTATGACCGCCGGTAACGTAGGTTACGCAAATCACAAGCCGTCAGAACGGCGAACAGTCAGCGGCGACTCGCCGCACGGCGAATTTGCCGTGACTTTCAGTTACTCGGAAAACATACCGATTTTGCGGAATTTCTTGTAGCGGTTGTCAAGCAGGGTAGGAATATCTATCCTTGACAGCCTTTCGACCGCACTTATAAGATATTCCGATATATTGTCCGCTGTCTGTGCAGGGTCTGTATGAGCGCCGCCTACAGGCTCGGCGATTATCTTATCGCACACGCCGAAATTGTACAGATCGTCTGCGGTGATCTTCATAAGATCTGCCGCTTCCTTTTCTCTTGAAGGATCCTTCCATAGAATAGAAGCAAAGCCTCTGGGGGAAATTACGGAATATAAAGCGTGTTCAAGCATTGCAAGCTCATCGCATACGGCAAGTGCAAGTGCGCCGCCGCTTCCGCCTTCACCGAGAACTACCGATATAACGGGGGTTTTCAGCGTCATAAACTCGGCAATATTCTTTGCTATAGCCTCGCCCTGACCTCTTTTTTCGGCTTCAACTCCGCAGAATGCGCCCGGTGTATCAACAAAGCAGATAACTGGTCTGTGGAACTTCTCCGCCTGATATGCAAGCCTTAATGCCTTTCTGTAGCCCTCGGGATGAGGCATTGAGAAATTCGACTTCTTGTTTTCCTCAAGGTTTCTGCCCTTTACCTGCGCAATCACTGTGACGGGAGTGCTGTTAAGAGTAGCTATACCCGATAATATTGCGGCATCGTCACCGTAGTGGCGGTCGCCGTGAAGCTCGGTGAAGTGGTTGAATATAGCAGGAATATAGTCGTTTACGGTTGGACGATTCTTTTCTCTTATTATCTCAAGATGCTGTGTAGCAGTCATATTTGACATTATCATTACCGTCCTTTCAACCGTGCTGCCAGTCAGCGCCGATTTTTTTATAGTTATGCAGTCTTAATATATTCGACAGCGTTTTACGCATTGAGCGTCTGTCGGCTATCGCATCAACAAAACCGCTTTCAAGCAGGAATTCTGCCGTCTGGAAATCATCGGGGAGCTTCTGCTTTATAGTGTCCTGTATAACACGTCTGCCTGCGAATCCTACAAGCACCTTAGGCTCTGCAAGGATTATATCTCCAAGACTTGCAAAGGATGCTGTAACACCGCCTGTTGTGGGGTCGGTAAGCACCGTGATATAAAGTCCGCCTGCATCGCTGTGACGTTTTACCGCACCGCTTGTCTTTGCCATCTGCATAAGGGAGATTATACCCTCCTGCATTCTCGCACCGCCCGATGCTGTGAACAGTATAACGGGCAGCTTATGCTCTGTGGCATATTCAAACGCTCTTGTTATCTTTTCGCCTACAACACTGCCCATGCTCGCCATCATAAAATTGGAATCCATAATGCCGATGACCGCACGGTAGCCTCGTATAGTGCATTCGCCCGTCACTACTGCGTCCTTCAGTCCCGTGCTTTCCTGCATACCCTTTATCTTCTTCTCGTAATCCGGGAAGCCGATAGGATTCAGTGACACCATATTTTCGTCAAACGGCTTGAAGCTGTCCTTGTCGACCGTTATATCAAGACGCTCCTTAGCGGAAAGCCTTGCGTGATAGTTGCAGACAGGGCAGGTTTTCTTACGCTTTTCAAACTCGTCCATATAGAACACGTTCTGACAGCGGGGACATTTGAACAGCAGGTCCTTGGGTATTTCGGGGGCGGAGGAATCCGCCACGTCCTTCTGTTCCTCATTAAAACGGTCCTTGACCATTTTAAACAGATCTTCTAACAATTAAAGCACCGCCTTTTCGTTTGCTTGTGGCATTATCAATAATTCGTCAGATCCTTGCGGTTAAGGAAGCCTATATCGAAATTACCGCTTTCGACATCCTCGTCACGCAGGAGATTAAGCTGAAAATCAATGTTGGTATTGATACCCTCTATGAGAAATTCGGAGAGGGCGACCTTCATCTTCTGGATAGCCTCTTTCCTGTCCTCGCCCTTTACAAGCACCTTTGCTATCATACTGTCATAGTAAGGGGGTATCTCGTAGCCCTGATATACCGCCGTATCAATACGCACGCCGAAACCGCCGGGCATATGAATCGACTTTATCTTACCGGGGCAGGGGCGGAAGTTGTTCTTAGGCTCTTCCGCATTTATACGGCACTCGATAACGTGACCGCTGAGCTTTATATCCTCCTGCTTATACTGCAGGGGAAGTCCTGCGGCGATGTTTATCTGCGCCTTTACAAGATCCACGCCGGTCACCATTTCGGTTACGGGGTGTTCGACCTGTATTCTTGCGTTCATCTCCATAAAGTAGAAGTTTAAATCCTTGTCTACAAGGAATTCTACCGTTCCTGCGTTTGCATAGCCGCAAGCCTTTGCCGCTCTTACTGCCGCTTCTCCCATTCTCCGACGGAGATCCTCTGTCATAATGGGGCTGGGGCTTTCTTCAAGCACCTTCTGATTACGGCGCTGTAACGAGCAGTCACGCTCACCGAGATAAATTACATTTCCGTGCTCGTCCGCAAGGAGCTGTATCTCGACGTGTCGGGGATTTACAATGAACTTCTCGATATATATATCATCGTTTGCAAAGAACTGTTTAGCCTCCTGCTTTGCGGCGGTCATTGCCGCTTCAAGCTCTTCGGGCTTTTCAACAAGTCTTATGCCTCGTCCGCCGCCGCCTGCGCTCGCCTTTACCATTATCGGATAGCCGATCTTTGCGGCAATCTCCTGAGCCTCCTCAAGCGTCCCAACAACACCGTCGGAGCCGGGAACTACGGGAACGTCGTTTTCTATCATCGTCTTCTTTGCGTTTGCTTTATCACCCATAGCATCCATAGCGTCAGCGCCCGGACCTATGAACTTTATTCCGCACTTGTCGCAAAGACGTACAAAGTGGCTGTTTTCGGAAAGAAAACCGAAGCCTGGGTGAATTGCCTGTGCGCCCGTTATCTCGCAGGCGGCAAGCAGTGCCTTTGAATTAAGATAGCTGTCCTTTGACGGAGCAGGTCCTATACATACCGCCTCGTCAGCTATCTGTGCGTGGAGCGCAGTCTTGTCGGCTGTCGAATATACTGCGACAGTCTTTACTCCAAGCTCTCTGCACGCACGGATTATTCTTATAGCAATCTCGCCTCTGTTGGCGATCAGAATCTTATTGAACATACAGCGTTTGCCTTCCGTTTACTTGATAGCAAAGGTGATCTCTGCGGATACCGCCTTTTCACCGTTTACTGTGGCAAGAGCCTTGCCGACACCGATAGGACCTTTGACCTTTATTATCTCGACTTCGAGCTTTAAAAGATCGCCGGGTACTACCTGTCTTCTGAACTTAGCGTCCTTGACACCGCCGAACAGACCTATCTTGCCCTTGTTTTCGGGGAGTGCAAGCATTGCCACTGCGCCTGCCTGCGCAAGCATCTCAAGCATAAGTACGCCGGGTACTACGGGGTATCCGGGGAAGTGTCCCTTGAACCAGAACTCGTCATCTTTCATATACTTTGTGGCAACCACACGCTGACCGGGTTCCATTTCTTCGATAGTATCAATAAGCAGGAACGGATCTCTGTGAGGGATTATCTCCATTATCTGCTCTTTATTCATAAGCGACATATACAGTCCTCCGTTATTCTATTATGATGAGCGGCTGACCGAATTCAACAGCCTCTCCGTCCTTTACGGCAATAGACTTTACAGTGCCGGAAATATCCGCCTGTATCTCGTTCATTACCTTCATACTCTCAACGATGCATACTGTGTCGCCCTCGCTTACCTTATCGCCGACCTTTACAAATGGAGGCTTTGTGGGGGAAGGGGCAGAGTAGAATGTGCCGACAATGGGGCTTTTTATGCTCTTGCCTGTATCGGCAGGTGCCGCAGCAGGAGCCTGTGTCTGCGGTGCAGATGTCGGTACTGCGGGAGCAGCCGCCATAGCCATAGGAGGCATTGCGGGCATCACAGGGGGCGCAGGAGGGGGATTCTTCTGACCAAGCTCAAGCTCGAACTTGTCGTTCTTTACATACATATAGGACAGACCGCTGTCCTTCATAATACCGATAAATTCCTTTACGGCATCGGTAAGCGAATTAGTTTCAAACTGCATATTATGTCAACCTTTCTCTTAGTCCTCTACGGGAGCAAATGCTATACAAGCGTTATGACCGCCGAAACCGAGCGAATTGCTGAGTGCGCCTGTTATCTTCATATCTCTCGTGCCGTCAGCCGCATAGTCAAGATCGCATTCGGGATCTGCCACCTTAAGACCTAATGTGCGGTGTACCTTGCTGTTCTTTATCTGAAGGGCGCAGGCTACCGCTTCTACACCGCCTGCCGCACCTAAGAGGTGACCTGTCATTGACTTTGTGGAGTTGATGACCATATTCTTTGCGTGTTCGCCGAATACCAGCTTTACAGCGGCTGTTTCGGTCTTATCGTTCATGGGAGTTGATGTGCCGTGTGCATTTACATAGTTGAAGGTTTCGGGCGCTCTGCCTGATTCCTTTACAGCGAACTCCATAGCCTTTGCGCCACCCTTGCCCTCGGGGTCAGGGCTTGTTTCGTGGTAAGCGTCGCAGGTCGCACCGTAGCCGATGACCTCAGCATAGATGTTTGCGCCTCTTGCCTTTGCATGCTCGTATTCTTCAAGAATTACGATACCGCTTCCGTCACCGAGAACGAAGCCGCTTCTCTCTGCGTCAAAGGGGATGCTTGCTCTGTCAACATCGGTCGACTTTGTTATAGCGTGCATATTGTTGAAGCCTGCATAGGCAAAGCCTATCGAGCATTTCTCTGTGCCGCCTGCTATGGCAACATCCATATAGCCGTTCTTTATAGCGTGGAATGCCTCGCCTATAGCGTGTGTACCGCTGGCGCAGGCAGATACTGTGCAGTAGTTTACGCCCTTGAAGCCTGTACGGATGGCAACCGTACCTGCCGCCATATTGCCTATCATCTTGGGGATAGTGAATACCGAAACTCTCTTGTTGCCCTTGTTGTGATAGGCGAGAAGCTCTTCCTGCGTTGTTTCCATACCGCCTATACCCGAGCCGATTATTACGCCGCATCTGTAAGGGTCGAGATCCTTGAAGTCGCTTCCTGCATCCTTTATAGCCTTGTCAGCCGCATATACGGCATACTGTGTGATTATATCTGTACGGCGAAGCTCTTTCTTGTCAAAAAGGCCGTCTGCGCTGAAATCCTTTACGGAAGCCTTTACGTTAAGCTCTTCGCTCTGGCCGGGGAACCACTGCTCTAATGTAAAGCCGTGCTTGCCCTCCATAAGACTGTTCCAGAATTCTTCCTTGGTGTTTCCTATGGGGCTTACTACGCCCACACCGGTAATTACAACTCTGCTCATTTTTTGTATTTCCTTTCGTGGCTTGTCTTTACATTGATAAGCCGCCGCTTATCTCTATTACCTGACCTGTTACATAGCTTGCATCCTTTGAAGCAAGGAATGATACAACGCCTGCTATCTCTTCAACTTCGCCGCATCTGCCCATAGCTATCTGCTTTACCATTGCCGCTCTCAGCTCTTCTGAAAGAGCATCTGTCATTGCTGTGTGGATAAATCCGGGCGCTACTGCGTTACAGGTGATGTTTCTCGGACCAAGCTCCTTTGCGGTGGTCTTTGTCATACCGATTATAGCCGCCTTTGTAGCGGAGTAGTTCATCTGACCGGGGTTGCCGTAAAGACCTGCTACGCTTGCAAGGTTGATAATTCTGCCGCTGCGCTGTTTCATCATAACAGAGCCTGCGAACTTTGTCATATTGAATACGCTTTTCTGGTTTACCGCAACAACGAGGTCGTAGTTTTCTTCACTCATTCTTACAAGCAGACCGTCACGGGTTATACCTGCGTTGTTAACGAGTACGTCAATACTGCCGAAATCGGCTTTTACGCTCTTTACGAATGCTTCACACTGATCGTACTTTGATACGTCAGCGATGTACTTTTCGCACTTTACACCTTCTGCTTTTATCTTGTCGATTATATCGTTGTTTTCAAAGCAGCTCTCGGTGATGTCGTTTAATGCGATGTCATATCCGTCCTTTGCAAGACGGAGAGCTATTGCCGCACCTATTCCTCTTGCAGAGCCTGTGATGATTGCAGTTGCCATTGATTTTCTCCTTTTTTTATCATTTTATTGTTTTATAGTTTTATCTTACCTGTTCAGCAGTTTTTCAGCCTCTGCGAACATTTCTTCCACTATTTCCTTTGCAGGCTGTACCTTCTTTACCATACCTGCGATAGCGCCGCATAAGAACGAGCCTTCCTCAAGGTTGCCGTCCTGTACTGCCTTACGCAGTGAGCCGAGCGTTATCTGCTCGAATTCATCGGGTGTTATCGTTCCGTTCATCTCGCCGCTTGCGAGCTTCTTCGAGAACTTTGTCTTTACGTTACGGCAGGGGTGACCTGTCGTTCTGCCTGTTACTATGCTGTCTGTATCCTTTGCGTCAACAACAAGCTGTTTATATGTAGGATGAATCTGGCACTCCTCTGCGGCAAGGAATCTTGTTCCTACCTGTACGCCCTCTGCGCCGAGCATAAAGCTGGCGGCAATTCCTCTGCCGTCTGCGATACCGCCTGCGGCGATAACGGGGATGGATACAGCGTCAACTACCTGCGGAACAAGGCACATAGTGGTGTTTTCGCCTATGTGTCCGCCCGATTCTGTTCCCTCTGCGATTACTGCGGACGCACCGCTTCTTTCCATTCTCTTTGCAAGCGCAACACTGGGTACTACGGGGATAACCTTGATACCTGCGTTGTTCCACGCCTCCATAAACTTGCCTGGGTTGCCCGCACCGGTCGTTATCATCGGAACCTTTTCATCTATAACAAGCTGTGCAAGATCCTCTGCGTTGGGGCTCATAAGCATTATATTAACGCCGAAGGGCTTATCTGTCAGCGACTTTGCTCTTCTTATCTGATCTCTCAGATAGTCAATAGGAGCAGAACCGCCTGCGATTATACCTACTCCGCCTGCGTTTGAAACAGCCGCCGCAAGTGTGCTTTCGGCTATCCATGCCATACCGCCCTGGAATATGGGGTACTTTATACCGAGTAATTTTGTGATCCTTGTTTCCATTGTTTTTATCCTTTCAGCTGTGGATTAATATTCGAAAATAGTTGCGCCGTAGGTAAGTCCTGCACCGAAGCCGACAAGGCATATCTTCATGCCGCGCTTAAGCCTGCCCTGGCGGTCAAGCTCCGCAAGGCACATAGGAATACACGAGCTTGATGTGTTGCCGTGTGTTTCAAGATTTGTGAACACCTTGTCAAGATCAACGTTCATCTTCTTGAGTGCGGACTGGATTATTCTTATATTCGCCTGATGGGGAATAACAAGATCTATATCATCAAGAGATATGCCGGAATGTTCGCATACATATTCTACCGCATTTGCCATAGCATCAACGGCGAACTTGTATACCGCCTTTCCGTCCATCTGTAAATAACGCTCCTTGTTCGGAGTGTCTATTATATCCTTAAGGCAGTCGTCACCCTTGAAATAGGGGTTGTTCCTGTCATAGAAGTTCTTGCAGTAAAGGCTCTGGAGCATATCGCCCTCTGCGCCAGAGTGGCTGTAGTATTCCTTGCCCTCTCCCTTTTCGATAACTACCGCACCTGCGCCGTCACCGAAAAGTATGCAGCTTGCTCTGTCCGTATAGTCTATCTGACTTGTCAGACGTTCGCTGGCTACAATCAGCACCGTCTTGTAGGTATCGTTTGCAAGGAAGTTTCTTGCAATGTCAACCGCTGTTATAAAGCCTGTGCAGGCAGTATTTACATCCATACAGGCACAGGGCTGTGCGCCGATGAGGTTCTGTACAAGGCAGGCTGTGTTAGGATAATAGAAATCGGGCGAGCAGGTCGAAACGATGATGCAGTCTATATCCTTCGCCGTCTTTCCTGCGCTTGCAAGTGCGGCCTTTGCCGCCTCGGCAGCCATCATGAAATTGGGCTTGTCGGGGCTCATACGTCTTTCACGGATACCAGTCCTTGTGGTTATCCATTCGTCTGTAGTATCAATGAACTTTGTGAACATTTCATTGGTGACTACGGTTTCGGGAGTGTATTCTCCCGTACCCAGTATCGTTATACCGTTCATATCCTTTTCCTTCCGTGCGGCGTTCCTGACTGCCGTATATTATATATTAATTGTTGATTTTATTCTCTTTTTGTTGTATAATAAATCAGTAACTGCGGATTTTATCGTCCGCAAGGCATAGTTACCCCATAAGGCAAACGTGCTTATATTTCATTTTACTCTATTTCGGTACTGTTTGTCAACAATTATTTGCATAATTGTATCGCAACAGAGTAAACAGTGACATTATATTTCAGAATTTCTGCAATATATGACAAATTATACCGTTAAAATAATTAAACCACAAGGAGAAACAGAAAAATGGCAGATAAGACAAAAACCATATTCCTTTTTTCAGGACAAGGCTCGCAGTACAAAGATATGGGTAAAGAATTTTACGATACCATACCCGAATGCAAAAAGGTGATCGAACTTGGCAGTGACATTCTCGGCTTTGACCTTGCCGCTAAGATATTCGGCGGAAATGAAAAGGAACTTTCACGCACGATAATCTCACAGCCTGCTATACTCGCAATGTCGCTTATGGCGCTTGAAGCGGCTAAATCAAAAGGCATTGAGGCATCGGCTGTTGCCGGACACTCTCTCGGAGAATATGCGGCAATGGTGGCAAGCGGTATGCTGACATACGAGAACGCATTCAGAGCGATAAAGTACCGTAGCGAAGCTATGGACAAGGCGGCTCAGGCTAACCCCGGAGGAATGGCGGCTGTTCTCGGTCTTAAGGCTGACGTTATAGAGCAGACTTGCAAGGAGATTGAGGACGGCGGAGAATATGTTACTCCCGTAAACTACAATTCGCCTGTACAGACCGTTATCGCAGGTACTGCGGCAGGTATCGAAAAGGCTAAGGAAGCACTTTCGGCAAAGGGCGCAAAGCGTATAGTTCCTCTTGCCGTTTCAGCCGCCTTCCACTCAAGGCTCATGGCAGGCGCATCGGAGGAATTTGCGGTAAAGGTAAAGGATATCCCGTTCAATGCGCCCTCAATGAAGTTCTACTGCAACGTATACGGCAATGAGCTTACCGACTTCTCGGATATGCCCGCTTATCTTGCAAAGCATATCTGCTCGCCCGTAAGATTTACATCAGAGCTTGACGTCATCTCGAAGGACGGTTACGATACCTATATCGAACTTGGTCCCGGAAAAGTGCTGACCGGTCTTGTAAAGAAAACTCTTGACGGTGTTACGGCTGTAAACGTTGAAAACATTGATACGCTCGAAAAGGCGGCGGCTCTCTGATGATTGAGAGTATAACGGCGCTCGACCTGTCGATACTCGACTTTATCCGTAACACGCTTTCAAGTCCTGTTGCGGATATTATAATGAAGTGCCTCACATACAGCATAGAGTACGGTGCAATGGCTATCCTTGTTTTCATCGTTATGATGTTTATTAAGAAAATGCGTAAGACGGGCTTTGCGGTAATGGGAGCAACGCTCTCCGTACTGCTGTTCGGCGAGCTTATCCTGAAGCATATAGTCTGCCGCCCACGCCCGTTTGTCGTAAACAGTGCCATTGACATTATCATAAAAGCACCGTCGGGATTTTCGTTCCCGTCAAGCCACACGGCTACCTGCTTTGCTATGGCGACGGCAATATATCTGTTTCACAAAAGGCTCGGCATTATCGCATATATCTATGCATCGCTGGTCGCATTTTCGAGAATGTACCTTTATGTACACTATCCGTCGGATGTTTTCGGCGGAGTAATACTCGGTATATGCTGTGGCATAGGTGCGACAGCGCTTGTAAAGCTGATATGCAAAAAGACAGAAAATCAAAGAGAATCCGAAGCAGAACAAAAGGAGCAATAAATATGACGGAAAACAAAAACGTATTCGGCATTCTGGGACACCCTCTCGGTCACACCCTTTCGCCTCAGATACACACAAGACTTTTTGAAATATCAGGCGAGCAGGCGGAGTATAAAATTCTTGACACTCCCCCCGAAAAGCTGACAGACAGTTTTGAATATTTCAAAAGTCTGACAGGCTTCAACATTACAATTCCCTATAAGATAGATATAATAAAGATGTGCGATACGCTTGACGATACGGCCAAGCGTTACAACAGCGTAAACTGTATAGCAAACGTAAACGGCGTTTCTACGGGATACAACACCGACTGCACAGGCTTTACAAAGGCTGTCGGCGCAATGGGTATGACCCTTACAAACAAAGTATTACTGCTCGGCTGCGGCGGCGTGGGCAGAATGATGGCTATCGAAGCTGTCCGTGAGGGCGGCGAACTGACTATAGCGGTAAGAGATGCCGACATTCCCGTTGCAAAGGCTTTATGCGAAGAAATAAAGCAGAATTATAACAGTGCAAAGGTCGGATTTTGCCTGCTGAGCGAAGTAAAGGGCGATTTTGACCTTATGGTAAACGCTACTCCCGTAGGTATGTATCCGAATACAGACGCAAGCCCGCTTACCGAGGAAGCACTGGGCAGAATAACGCTGAACGGCTTCTTTGACGCTATATACAACCCCCGTGAAACAAAGCTGATGAAGATGGCTTCCGACAAGGGCGTGAAGAAGGTCAGCGGCGGTATGCAGATGCTTGTATGGCAGGCGGCTGTGGCTCATACTATATGGAGCGGCGCAGAATACACAGCAGAGCAAGTGCAGGCTATCTCGGACGAAATGATGAGGCTTGTGTAATGCGCCCCGTGTATCTATGCGGCTTTATGGGCTGCGGTAAAAGCCATATAGGAAGAATGCTCGCAAGAGAATGTACGGCTGTGTTCATCGACCTTGACAGATACATAGTCGATAATCAGAAAATGACTATCCCCGAAATATTCGCTCAGAAGGGCGAACCGTATTTCAGGAATCTTGAGGCGCAGTATATAAGAAACTTCAGAGGAAGAACGATTGTCGCCACAGGCGGCGGAGCAATACTCCGTGATGAAACGGCAGAGTTTGCAAGAGAACAGGGCGTTGTGATTTTTCTCAACGCAGGCTTTGACACCTGCTATGAACGTATAAAGAACGATTCGAACCGTCCTCTTGTAGTGAACAACACGAAAGAACAGCTTAAAGCGATTTACGATTCAAGACTGCCCGTTTATAGAAAAAACAGCACCTTTGAAGTGAATGCAAACGCATCGGACAGAATAATCGCAGGCGAGATCATAAAGCTGGTCGAGCTTGACGCAAAAAGGCACAGGAAAACGAAAGGATAAATATGTACATTTACAATGCGAACGTCATAACTATGGCGGAGAAAAACTACGAAAACGGATTTATCCTTATAGAAAACGATAAAATCAAGGCTGTCGGCGACATGTCGCAGTTGAAGGACTTTTCGCCGTCCGACAGCGATATAGACGCAAAGGGCAGAACTGCATATCCCGGCTTTGTAGACGCTCACACGCATATCGGTGCGTGGGAGGACGGGCTTGCGTTCGAGGGCGACGACGGAAACGAGGATACAGACCCCTCTACCCCGAACCTTCGTGCGATAGATATGATAAATCCGCTCGACCACTGCTTCGAAGAAGCGGCGCAGGCAGGCGTTACCTCGGTGGTATGCGGAATGGGAAGCGCAAACCCCATAGGCGGAACTTTTCTCGCTATGAAAACGGCAGGCTCAAAGAGGATAGACAAGAGGATAATAAAAAATCCCGTTGCGGTAAAATTTGCACTCGGAGAAAATCCCAAGAACGTATATAAGGATAAGGATACCGCTCCGGTCACCCGTATGGCTACCGCCGCCATAATCCGTGAACAGCTTTTTAAGGCAAGACGTTATCTTGACGATATGATAGACTATGAAAGCTCGGTCGGTACCGATGACGAGGGCGACCGCCCCGAATATGACGCAAAGTGCGAGGCGCTTATGCCGCTTTTAAAGCACGAGATACCCGCACATTTCCACGCCCACAGGGCAGACGATATATTCACGGCAATAAGACTTGCCAAGGAGTTTGACATAGATTATGTCATCATCCACGCAACAGAGGGTCACCTTATAGCCGACGAGCTTCTTGAGGATAACGCACGGACGATAGTAGGACCTGTCATCAGCGAGCGCTGTAAGCCTGAGCTTCGTAATCATACGATAGAAACGGCAGGCATACTGAATAAGGCAGGCGTGCCTATGTGTATATGCACCGACCACCCCGTTGTACCCGAGCAGTATCTGCCGCTCTCAGCAGGACTTGCGGTAAGAGGCGGTCTTGACAGGAACGAGGCGCTGAAGGCTATAACGATATACCCCGCACAGATAACGGGAATTGCAGACAGGGTAGGCAGTATAGAAGCCGGCAAGGACGCAGATATAGTTATCTTTTCGGGCGATCCGTTATCCGTATGCGATACTCCGGATATGGTCATCGTAAACGGCACGGTAATATAATCTTAATACAGGCAGTAATATCAAAAGCAATATAAACGGAGGGAATATTCATGCGTGAGATAAGCGTTGAGCTTGTTAAAAAGACAGTTGAAGAACTTTGCGTAAAGGCAAACCTTTATCTGCCCGACGGAATGAAAGAGAAGATAAATTCATGTATCGGCTGTGAAAAAAGTCCGCTGTCAAAGCAGGTGCTGGGCGATATTGTAAGGAATATCGACTGTGCGAAGGAGCTTGAAGTGCCGATATGTCAGGATACGGGAATGGCTGTGATATTCCTTGAAGTCGGACAGGACGTGCATTTCACGGGAGGAAATCTCACAGATGCGATAAACGAGGGCGTTGCAAGCGGATATGTGAACGGCAAGCTGCGTTTATCGGTGGTCGAAGATCCGCTTGAGCGTAAGAACACAAACAACAATACCCCTGCCATAGTACATACAAGCATTGTACCGGGCGACAAGGTGCATATAATGGTAGCGCCGAAAGGCTTCGGCAGTGAGAATATGAGTGCGCTTAAAATGTTCACTCCCTCTGCAACAAGAGAGGATATAGTGAACTTTGTCGTTGAAACGGTATCAAAGGCAGGAAGCAATCCGTGTCCTCCTATAACGGTGGGCGTCGGTATCGGCGGCGACTTTGAGCTGTCTGCCATACTTGCGAAAAAGGCTCTTTGCAGGGATCTGAAAGTCAGAAATCCGAAACCGCTTTACGCCGATATGGAGAGCGAGATGCTCGAAAAGATAAACAAGCTCGGAATAGGCCCTCAGGGCTTCGGCGGTACAGTGACGGCGCTGTATGTAAACATCGAACAGCACCCGACGCATATTGCAGGGCTTCCCGTTGCGGTCAATATAGGCTGTCACGTTACACGTCACGCAGAGGCTGAGCTGTAATGGGCAAGGGTAAGGTCATAGGCACTGTAGCGGCGGCGGTCGTGATACCTGCCGCAGCAGTTGTCGGGGCGATATACATTCTGCCGCTGCTCGATATAACATCAAGCAACACGCTGTATTACTTCGGCAATGATGCTTCTGTTGCCGCAGACGGCACAATATCGCTCGGCAAGGAGGAAGTGCTTAGCTACAGCTCGAAATACTCCGACACTATGACGGGATATTTCAAGGCACAGCTTGACGAGAACGAAACATATATCTACAATGCGTTTATGTACGCAAGCGAAAACGGCTACAGCGATATATTCCTGCCAGAAGATGTATTCGACGGCAGTTATGACAGGCTGCAGGAGATTGAATATGTTATAACCTTTTTAAGCTGTGACAGTCCGTTTGTTGCACATAATTACACGACAAACAGCAAACTGACCGGAAACGTTGAACAGTTCGCAGGAAAAAACTATCATCATATACAGCTTGAAACGCTCGGAGAGGAATATACATCCCGCCGTGAAGCCGCCTATGAAAAGGCAAAATCGGTAGTAGCGTCAATTCCGCAGGAGTGTAATACAGACAGAAAGAAAGCGCAGTATCTGTATAATTATGTTGCGGAGAACTCGGTATATGTTACTGACGGCTACAGCACAAGAAACGTTCCGATAGCCGACCTGCTTATTGACGGCAAGGCGATATGTGACGGATATGCGGATACTGTCACTATGCTTTTCAATATGGCAGGTATAGAAACAGCTTCGGCAAACGGCACAAATAACAGCAAAAACGAGGGACACACAGTAAATTTTGCGAAGCTGGACGGCGAATACTACTACTTTGACGCAAGTGCAGACAGCATAATAAACGAAAAGGGCTTCAAGCCTGCCTTCTATTTCGGTATGTCGTGGGAGGAGACTTCCGACAGCTTTACATTTGCCGACGAATTTGCAAACAGATGTCCGAAAGCCGAAAAAAGCCTGCTGTCTGACAGCACAGACATAGTTATAAGCGACAATTCCGAAGAAACGGTCAAAAAGGCGGCAGAGCTTTTGAAATCTGGCGGAGAAACGGGCATAATCGTAAGGCTTGACGAAAGCATAACCGACGAAGAGCGTAAAAGCATAACAAACGATACAGCGGAAAAAGTCGGAGAACCGCTTGCTTCTTTATCTGCGGCAAACAGGCTGTACGGCTTAAAAATCTATAAGGAATGATTTTTCGATGGAACTGAATATTGTACTTATCGAACCGCAGATACCGCAGAACACGGGTAATATAGCCCGTACCTGTGCGGTTACGGGGGCAAGACTGCATATAGTGAAGCCTATGGGCTTTCAGATAGACGATAAAAAGCTGAAGCACGCAGGGCTTGACTACTGGCATTATCTTGATATAACCTATTATGACGGGCTTGACGATTTCTTTGAGAGAAATAAGGACGGTGAATTCTTCTACTTCACCACAAAAGGCAGAAATACTTACTGCGATGCAGAGTATAAAGATAAAACTTATATAGTGTTCGGCAGAGAGGATAAGGGGCTTCCCGAGGAGCTGTTATTTCACAATAAACAGCACTGCGTAAGGATACCTATGGGCAGTAATATGAGAAGTCTTAATCTTTCCAACAGTGTGGCGATAGGCGCATACGAGGTGCTGAGGCAATGGGGTTTCCCCGAGCTTCAGAACTACGGTTCGCTTACAAAATACGACTGGAGCAAAGCCGAATAAAGCAGACAAACCGAAAGGAAAACAAAACGATGAAAGTAAAACTTATCACCGACAGCGCAAGCGACATTACCCCCGAGGACGAAAAGAAATACGACATTGACATTATGCCGTTCGACATTACACTTGGCGACGAAAGCCTTAGGGAACGTGTTGATTTTACCGCTCCCGAATTTCTTGAGATGATAGACAAGTCGGAATTTCTCCCCAAGACCTCACAGATAACTGAGATACGCTTTGCGGAAAAGTTTGAGCATTACTATAACGAGGGCTATGACGCTGTCATTATGGTGCTTATAAATTCGACAGGCTCAAAGACTTATGAAAATGCACTGCTTGCAAGGAAGAATCTGCTTGAGGAGCATCCCGAAATGGCAAAGATGCGTATTGAGATAATCGACAGCCACTGTTATTCTCTCGGCTACGGTTATCCCGTAATCGAAGCGGCAAAAAAGCTGATTGCAGGACAGAGCGTTGACAACGTTGTGGCATATCTTACCGATATGTTCAATAACTGCGAGATCTACATAATCGGCTTCAATCTGCGCCATATGAAGAAGTCGGGAAGAATAAACGCCGCAGCGGCTTTCTTAGGCGAGCTTATGGGGCTTAAACCGCTCATTTCGCTCATAGACGGCGAAAGCGAGGTAGTAAAAAAGAGCCGTGGAGAAAAGAATGCAATAGCAGACGCAGTCCAGTATATTTCAGGCAGAGCCGTTCCCGAAACACCATGGGAAATACTGCGTACCAGTGTCACAGCACTTGAGGACGAATTTATAAAGCAGTACAGCGCAAAGGTCGGCAGACCTCCCGAAATGCAGAGCATAGCAGGTGCGGCTGTTGCCAGCAACACAGGTCCTTATATCATAGGCGTTATCATAAGAGGTAACGCAAGAAGATAAAGATAACAGAAAATGCGGTCACGATTCGCTTTGGATCGTGACCGCATTATTTATTCAGCTTTCAGTATCGGTTTTTTCCGCTGTCGCAGATGATGACGGGAATCTGTTTTTAAGTATCTTCACAGAATGGAAGAACGCAGGGAAGAGGAACAGATCGGCAAGCACCCATGCCGCAGGGCTTGCAAGACATACGGCGACATATCCGAAAGCGGGTACAAGTCCCAGTGCCACACCGCCTCTTGCTATCATCTCGAATACTCCGGCAAAAACGGCAAGCTGACTGTTGCCAAGTCCCTGAATCGAAAAGCGGATAATATTTACGAATGCAAGCGGAATGTAGAATGCCACATTTATCAACAGAAACTGTTTTGCAAGGTCAAGTATCTCGGTCTGTGTGCCGTCTATAAACAGCTTTGAAAATTCGCCGCCGAACGGTATTATCACGACAAGGGCGATTATCGCATAGGCTATGCCGAGCATCGAGCATTTCTTAACGCCGCTTTCAATACGGTCGACCCTGCCTGCGCCTACGTTCTGACCGCAGTAGGTAGCCATTGTAGAACCCATTGCGTCAAACGGACAGCACAGGAACTGCGTTACCTTGCTTCCTGCGGTGACAGCCGCCATATAGGTTTCACCGAGCGAATTTACCGCCGACTGTAAAAGAATACTTCCGATAGCGGTAATGGAATACTGAAGTCCCATAGGCACTCCCATAGCGCAAAGCCTGCTCATTGAATAGGCGTCGGGTTTTAAATCTTTCCTCGATAAGTGCAGAATATCAAAGCGCTTTATCATATATACAAGGCAGGCGATACCGGATATAAGCTGTGCAAGGACGGTAGCCCAGCCTGCGCCGGCTACGCCCATATCAAACACCAGAATGAACAGCAGATCAAGGCCGACATTGAGTATGCTCGAAATAATCAGAATGACAACGGGTGACTTTGAATCGCCGAGCGAGCGGATAAATCCCGAAAGGATATTGTAGAGGAACGTTACGGGTATGCCTAAGAAAATCACGAAGATATAGTCATACGCCTCTTTAAAAACCGTGTCGGGAGTATTCATCCAGTGGAGGATATTTCCGCAAAGCAGGCAGGTCGCCGTTGTCATTACTGCGGCGAAGCCTATGCCAAGCCATATCGTATTGCCGACAAATTTACGCAGACCGTCAAAATCCTTCTCTCCGAATTTCTGCGCAACGGGTATTGCAAAGCCTGCGCATACACCCATGCAGAAGCCGAGAACAAGGAAGTTCACCGAGCCTGTCGAGCCTACTCCTGCAAGTGCGTTTACACCGAGGAACTGTCCGACGACTATCGTATCGACCATATTGTAGAACTGCTGAAAGAGAAGTCCTAACAGCATAGGGAGCATAAATCCGAGTATGAGCTTCATAGGTGAGCCTTTTGTAAGGTCTTTTACTGCTGACATATAAACATTTTCCTCCTTTTACCGACTTTGTATTAGCGAGATTGTTTGCGTAACGGCGGGCGGCAGTGTGCCGCTCCATATTCCGCCTTTAATATACTTTCTGCTGTGTGAATCGTTTGCGTAACGGCGGGCGGCAATGTGCCGCTCCATATTCCGCCTTTAATCAACTTTCTGCTGTGTGAATCGTTTGCATAACGGCGGGAATAAAAGATAGTGTGCCTTGTATGTTATAGCTATAATTTTATGCGATACCGCCGCATCTCTGAATGTAACTTCTTATTAATTTATTGCTAAGCAATTATACTATATTGCCCGTCCTGTTTCAATCGGTAAAATGCACAAGGTATTTTAAGCTATCAAGGCGGTTTAGTCTATTGTGCAACGCTGTATTGCTTTATTTCATATCGGGCTATTCAACATAGTAATATCGGAGGATTTGAAAAAAATTACGGAAATTTCAAAAAAACACTTGACAAACGGTTTTACAGCGGATATAATGGACACAGAATATGTTAAACCTATGAGTGAGAGTAGTAGCACCCGTCACTGTATGACAGAGAGTTGCCGGTCGGTGTAAAGGCAATGATACATACGCTTGTGAATGGACTCACGAGGGCAAACCGAGAGTATCAGTTTATGATATTTTAGGGGAGACGGATACCTCCGTTACAGGTCGCACATATGATAGTATGTGTAGCGAGTGACCGTGTTTTATTATACGGTAATTTGGGTGGTACCGCAGGTAAACTATACTCCTGTCCCAACTGGGACGGGAGTTTTTGTTTTCCCGGACATTCAATCTCTACGTTGAAGCTATCATCATGGCATATGGCATGACAGCAGGGCATAGCCGACATAATGCGTTGCTGAATAAGATACAGGCTGTCGGACAGTGGAATGTTCCACGAAGAACTTAAGCACTCCGCCAAAACAGCTTTCGGGAAGGCTAAACGGCACGGTAAAACATAACGTTCAAAACACACTATGTTTTATCCCCGCCGTCCCACAAGCAATTTCCATAGCAGAAAGTGAATCAAAGGCGGAATATGGAGCGGCACATTGCCGCGTAGAAAGGAAAATTATTATGGCAAACAGAGAAATCCCGTACAAAATTTATCTTGAAGAAAACGAGCTTCCCCGTCAGTGGTACAACGTAAGAGCAGATATGAAGAACAAGCCTGCTCCGCTGTTAAACCCTGCAACACATCAGCCCTGTACGCTCGAGGAACTGAGCCACGTATTCTGTACAGAGCTTGCAAAGCAGGAGCTTGACGATACAACTCCCTACATCGACATTCCCCAGGAGATAATCGACTTCTACAAGATGTACAGACCTGCCCCCTTAGTAAGAGCATATTGTCTTGAAAAGGCACTCGGTACACCTGCCAAGATATACTACAAATTCGAGGGCAACAACACAAGCGGTTCGCACAAGCTGAACAGTGCGATTGCTCAGGCTTATTACGCCAAGAAGCAGGGCTTGAAGGGTGTTACAACAGAAACAGGTGCAGGTCAGTGGGGCACAGCGCTTTCAATGGCTTGCGCATATCTCGGACTTGACTGCAAGGTATTTATGGTTAAATGCTCATACGAGCAGAAGCCCTTCAGACGTGAGGTTATGAGAACCTACGGCGCAAACGTTACTCCCTCTCCCTCAATGGAAACAGAGGTAGGAAAGAAGATAAACGCTGAATTCCCCGGCACGACAGGCTCGCTCGGCTGTGCAATTTCCGAAGCCGTTGAATGTGCAACAACGCACGAGGGCTACAGATATGTTCTCGGCTCGGTACTGTCGCAGGTACTTCTGCACCAGACGGTTATCGGTCTTGAAACAAAGACTGCCTGCGAAAAGTACGGCATAAAGCCCGATATGATCATCGGCTGTGCAGGCGGCGGATCTAACCTCGGCGGTCTTATCTCTCCCTTTATGGGCGAAAAGCTCCGTGGCGAAGCCGACTATGAGTTCATCGCCGTTGAGCCTGCGTCCTGCCCCTCGCTCACAAGAGGCGTTTATGCTTACGACTTCTGCGACACAGGCGCTGTTTGCCCGCTCGCTAAGATGTACACGCTCGGCAGTACGTTCATTCCCTCCGCAAACCACGCAGGCGGTCTGCGCTACCACGGCATGAGCAGTGTTCTTTCACAGCTCTACCACGATGGATATATCACAGCACGCTCAGTTGAGCAGACAAGCGTATTCGCCGCCGCCGAACAGTTCGCAAGAACAGAGGGTATCCTCCCCGCTCCCGAGAGCAGCCACGCAATCAGAGTTGCGATAGACGAGGCTATGAAGTGCAAGGAAACAGGCGAAGAAAAGACTATCCTCTTCGGCCTTACAGGCACAGGCTACTTTGATATGGTCGCATACCAGAAGTTCAACGATCACGAAATGAGCGACTACATTCCCACAGACGAGGAACTTAAAGTCAGCATGGAGCGTATGCCTAAGGTTGACTGAGCGTATAATACTGTCCTTCATAAAATTTGATATATGAAAATACCGCCGGGATGTGATATTCCGGCGGTTGTTTTTATATCAAACATAACTCTTTTTCTTGCTCGCAATTATTTTGACTAATTTGAGTAAGTGCATTTTTAAAAATATCGTGGCAGTTTTCGCTATTTATATTTATAACAATAAACTGTTCTGTTACATTTTCAATTTTAGATATATCGTCTTTATATGGTGATACAATTTTTATTCCGTCCAACCAACCATATCGCTCAACACTTTCGGTTTTGGCATCTAAATCTACACTTTTGTCACCAATATAATTCAGATATATCACTTTATGCTTTTCGTTTTCTCTTAACCAACTTGAAATAATAGAATTTATATGGTTATCTTCACTATTTAAATTATAGCCGACTATCACCAGATAGTCGCTTTTATCCAGGTTGTCTGAGAATTTTTTAAATTCATTTATCTGTTTCTTACATATCAGCGGCTTTACTCCGCTTGGAATCATTATAAAAGGAATTAATCTTGTTTGTTTGTTGTCGCTTTTGCTTTGAGTTTCCGCTATCTCTAAAAGTTTGTCGTATTCTTTATCATCGTCACAATCAAACACCTGTAACGTTTTCAAATCCTCAAACCACTTTAATTTTCCGTGCAGATAAGCGGTGTTAGTAGTACCGAAAATATCAGAAACATAATCGGTATAATTTGTTGTAGTAATGAAATATCTGCAATTGTTCTCTTCGCTAGAATCAAGAATTTTTTTCAAAATATCATAATATTTTTTATCATTATTTTTTGAGCATTCATCGGATTTCTTCACACATTTGAGAAAATTGAGCAAATCTCTTATGCTGTTTATGTTATTCATAACATCTTTATTATATACATTTTCAGCCATATAGAAGAATACAGTATAATATGCGTTGATTACTCTTTTTGCGTTTGCACTCCATTTGCCTTTTTTATAACGTAATGAATTGAATTTTTCGTCTAAGGAGCTAAAGAAAACAGCATTTTTCAAAAAGAAATTCTGAATTTTTTCTTCAGATTTATCTTCAGGGGAATTTTCTATCTTTAATAATTTATACCAATCTTCGCAAGCTACAGTCAATTTTTCATTTTTATATTTGTATTCTTCTTGTTTTTCTTCAGAGTTTTTAAAAGGATACTCTTTACAAATATCAATAATTTCTGCTTCTATTCCTGCTTCATTTGCTTTTTCCTCATTTTCGAGTATCGTCTGAATATATACTTTTTTACTTTGTCTATATATCAAAGAATATTTGCTGGAATTTCCCGTAACTTTTTTGCATTTATCTTTATAACTGTTCTGCAATAACGCTTTAGAAAAGCTTGCGCCGGATCCCAGATTGGCATTATAATTCGTATCTGCACCTGAGCCGAATAAAATTGAAACGACATTTTCTTTTTCCATATTATTCTCTCTCAATCTGACTATAATGGTTTATATAATATATACCATACATTCCACCCTTTGTCAAGCAAGACTAATCCACATTGCAGGACGGACGCAATCTCTGTTATCATCTACAGCGTTACCATATTTGCTAACAGTGCCATCACTATTGACTACCGAAGCGCTTTTATTTGAATAGCCACCTTGTGACCTTAGCCACCAAAAACAATTAGATGCACCGTCAATTTCGTATGTATATGCGCCATTTGCCTTTGCGTATTCAGTTGAAACGCACTGTCTTTCACTGTCATATTTGAAATACCTATTTGCCTCTTCTATACTAAGCAAAAACACCTTATCTTCCGTATCATTTCCCGCATCTGTATCATAGTCCGGATTCTTATCCGCAGATACCTTCACTGAAGAAATCATAGTTTTTTCAGTGGCAGAAAACGCAGAGTTTATAAAATCATTATTTAGCCAATTGCGTAAAGAGCATGTTTCCCAAGTAATATTTGCACTGGAAGTATTATACGGTTTACAATCAATAGCTTTATCACTAATTACAAGCATTTTATTATCATCCTTCGCAAGAATAATCCATTCAATATCTTCAATGCCATTAGACGAGTCATTATCTTGCTCATATTTGCCATATTTAATAAGACTTCCAACGGGAGCTATTGCCGGAATTATAACATAAACACAAAGCAAAGCTAAAACCACACAGATAGCTGTAGTTGAAGGTAAAATTATTGCAATATTTCTGTTTCTTTTCTTTGCTTTTGCCTTTCTCTCTTTTTCCGCCTTTTCCCTCTCGGCTTTTATTCTTTCTTCCTCTTTCCTTATCTCCTCAGCCTTATCCCTGCACTGCTGTACTCTCTCGGCTGAATCCTTATAAGTACCGAGTTCTTCAAACTGTTTAGCGGCTCTGAACTGATTATCCTCGCTTTGTACAGTCTGATTTTTCACAGCGGAATTATAAAGACTTTCAAGTCTGCATTCCTCCGCCTTTTCCTCGCACTCTTTCTTCTTCTCGTCAGCGTCCTTGTAACCGGGTATTTCGGCTAAATCTTCTATAATGATTTTGTAAGATATCTCATCACGGGCATATCTCATATCATAGACAGCCTTTTTATATATACTCTCAATACGCTTTTTTTCATTCCTGTCCTTTATATACGCATTATATTCTACCAGCGTATTTTTGAATTCTTCATCTGCAAAGCGGACGATCTTACGGTACATATCCTCGCTGTCAAACGGCTGTGCCTGATTTCTGAGGTCTTCCGTTTTGCGTACCTCCATCTTCGCCATAAGCTTATACAGATAAGCCTGTGCGTTCTCAGGATCGCTGTCAAGTACACGCTCGCAGTATTCGTCTGCCTCCTGCCAGTTTCCGTCCTCCAAGAAAAGTGAAATACGCTTGAGTAACGGAGCAACGGCTGAATTTGCCGCCTGACCTGCCGCAGCGGTTTCCTTTACGGCAGACTTCGGCTCGTCCTTATTTATAACCTTCTTTATGCCGCGCACTATATCGTTGATAAAGCCTATCTTGCCCATATCCTGCGCCTGTAAATGTGCAAATTCTTCCGGCAGTTCATAAGCGTCCATATCCTTGTAGCAGGGGATAAGCAGTTTTGAGCGGTCGGCTTTCATAAGCTTAAGATAACGTGACCACTCGTTCTTTACCCATACCGCCGTGAAATATTCCGGCTTTGAGCCGATGACAAGCATAACCTTTGCGCTGTTCAGTGCGGCGAATATGTAAGGCTCATATTCCTGTCCGAGCTTGTCCTCAAGCGTTATCGCCGCATAGAATACCTTAAAGCCCTCCTGCGTCAGCTGGTGATATATGTCGTTCGCAAGCACGCTGTCCTGTGTGCGCTTTCCGCTTTCATCGGTTTCCTTGTAGCAGATAAATACATCGTAAGGCTTTTCGTTCTGCGAGATAGTGAGAATGCCTTTCTGTATCTCGTCTATCGCCTTTGCCTCCGCCTCATAGATAATTTTCTGACTTATATCGGCATACTGAATAGCGAGCTTGTAGTCCTCATCTGCGGTGATAGCGTCATATGACGTTCTGTGACAGGTGGGCACACGCTTATAGGTCGTGGGGTCTTCAACGTATTCAATGCCGTACTTACACAGAATTATGCCCCAGTAAGCCTCAGACTGTGTGTTGTCAAGTCCGACAATTTTATTATATATCTCCTCCGCCTTGTCAAACTCGGACTTTAAACGAAGCGTATTAGCACGATTGAAAAGATTTCCGATTACATCGTCGGTTATCTTCGGTATTGTCTGCTCCGTACCGCAGTATTCGCAGGTTGCGGTCGTTTCGTTTTCGTTTATTTCCAGTGTGCCGCCGCACATTTTGCATTTCAATGTTGACATTTTAATTTTTCCCTTCATTTTTGCCGTAGCTGTACGGCTATTTTTACTTCAGCGCCTTTACCTTTGCGTTTCTCTAGGCATCCGTTGCAAGTGAAATAACCGTTTTATTTGAAATTTGAATGATCCCAATTGCCTTTCGCAACAATCTGATCGATATACATTACCTCCTTGCGTGCGGTGAGTTCGGCATTATAAACACTTTCATCAACTGAAGGTAATGTGTTCGTATAACGTAGTATCCTGTCCCTGTAGTAACAAACCAACCTCTCTTTTTCAGAATTATTCATAGCCTTTGTTAAATAATTCTTAGAATACCGGAGTTTTTGTGCATGAGCACTGATTTCAACGGTTTTATTTTCGTACTCTTTATCTTTTTTTAATTTATCAGTGTCAAGTTCATTTATTTTATTTTTAGTTTCAATTATAGAATTTTTAACGACATCTTCTCTATCCGAATACGGTGCTTTTTTAGCCTTAACGGATATTTTATCGCCTATCACAAACGCAATTATCGAAACAATTATAGCCAAAATCATGATTGGATATATAATGTTCGCAACTTTATAATCTACATCGTGAGAATTCACTCCACAAACGAAAATTAAAACTGCAATACCTGCCGATATCCCACCGATGATATTAGCGCATTTTATATTTTGTTTTGTCTGATTAATTTTTGCTAATTTCGCTTTATATTTATCAATATTTCCCAATTGGTAATTTCTAGCCTTTTTATAATCCTCATTATATCTTTTTTTATTATCCGCTATTTGGGTTGAAGAAGATTCAATTTCTTTTTCTAATCTTTCGATGGTATTTATATACTCTTTATAAGTTGTATCGATCTTCATCATATCATCCGTTGCGATCAAATGCATATATTCCAAAAATGACAATTGTATCTGCTCAAATTCCTCACCCTTAGCGGTTTGACAAACATAACCGTACAGTTCGGATATTTTTTCTATATCAACATTGAAACAATCATTTAGGCATTTGGTTTCAACAAGTAGAAGCCCCCACCACCCGATATAGCTTTCCGGAAAGTTAGTGGATATTTCTTTATATACCACACCTGCCGCTGAAAAATTACCGAGATCAAGTAGATTTTTAGCATTTTCGGCTTTTCTTTCCAACGTATTATACAGCACCGAATTATCAGCCATGCCATACTTCGCCGATATTTTTCCGATATCGGATGCTTTTTTACTTCCGACAATTTTCTGCACGCCTCTTACAAGATCCTGCATAGCGCCTATCTTACCCATATCCTGCGCCTGTAAATGTACAAATTCACCGGGCAGATCATTCGCATCCATATCCTTATAGCAAGGAATAATCATACGGTTTCTGTCCGTTTTCATAAAATCTATGTATCTTGCCCATTCATTCTTCACCCAGACCGCATTGAAATGTTCGCGATTTGTGCCAACAACAAGCATTACCTTTGCGCTGTTCAGAGCGGCGAATATATAAGGCTCATATGCAGTTCCAAGCTTATCTTCAAGCGAAATCCTTGAAAAAAATACTCTTAGTCCCTTTTCGGTAAGATTATCATATATGTCCTGTGCAAGAACGCTGTCAACAGTCCTCTGTCCATATTCTTTATCCTTGTAACTAATAAATACATCATAAGGTTTTTCTTTTCTGACCGTCGATAATATATCTTTTTGTAAACTGTCGATAGCAGTAGCTTCGTCACGATATATAAATTGAGCGTAAAAATCTGCATTTTCTATTGCATGTTTATAATTTTCATCATCGAAAATACTTCCAAAAGAAGTTCTGTGACAAGTCGGAATTTTCTTTACAGTTGTCGGGTCGTCAACATATTCTATGCCATATCTGCACAAACAGATGCCCCAATACGCTTCCGCCTCTTCTGGAAACTCGGCTACTATATTTTCATATATTAATTCCGCCTTGTCAAACTCATGGTTTAACCTAAGTCTGTTTGCGTTATTATAAAGATTCATGCGCTTTTCATCATCTGCGCTGGAAACAGTCTGATGAGTACCGCAATACTCGCACTCTGTTACTGTCTTGCCTTCTTCAACAGAAAGATCTCCACCGCACATTTTACATTTGTAGACTGACATATTTTCACCCTTATCTATCACTCACCTACCCACTAACCTCTTACACTATGTGGCTATGTGCATTGTTATGTGTTTCTCTATCCTATTTGCCGTAGCTGTACGGCTATTTTTACTTCAGTGCCTTTACCTTTGCGTTTCTCTCGGAAATCAGCCTGCAAAGCTCCTCCGCCAGCTGCCGAGAATTATCCGCACTGTTTTTTACACTGTCGGAAAACGCACTGAATTTTACCGAAATTTCGCTTTCAATTCCGCTGAGTAACGGGTTGCTCACAGGGTCGGAATAGCGTACAGCCTCATACACCTTTTCACAGGCTTGTCTTGCGTTATCGTCCGCCGCATAACCTTTCAGGCTCTCAGCGTCCGCTGTCAGCAGGCGGATAAACTGCGTCTGCGTCTTGAGTTTTGCGTCTGTCTGCTCAACTGCTTCAATTGCAAGCTTCGCCTTTGCAACAGTGATTATATATACTCCGAGAACAACTGCGCAGGCTATTATTCCGACAAAAGAGAACGTGTCGGGGATAAGCATTGTAAGCGAGCCGAGCACAAGCATAGCAACAAGTCCGCCGTAGCTGAGCGAAATCAAAGATACATTATAGAAGAACTTTTTAAGCGAATCAGCCCTGAACGCAAAATAAGCGCATAAAAGCTGACCTATGAAAGCTGCCGTGACTGCACCGTATCCTATAAAGAAAGATGCGTTCAGCTCTTTTCCCGTATTGAGGGCAACTGTAAATGAAACCACATTGAATACAACGAGTGCGACCGCCCAGATTACCGCATATATACCGAATTTCTTTTTCATTTAAATATCCCCCTTAGATTTTTTCGCCGCACTCAAGGCAGAACTTTGCTCCCTCGGGAAGCTCGCTTTTGCATTTCGGGCATATCGTTACAAATTTGTGACCGCATTCGGGACAGAATCTGCCCTTTACCACTGTCTTGTTACACTCGGGACATACTACCATTCCGTCGGGAACGGCAGGCTTTACCTTTTCTCCGCATTCAAGGCAGAACTTAGCGTTTTGCGGTAAATCTGCGCCGCATTTTTCGCATTTGATTACCGTTTCTTTTTTCTCGGGTGCAGGTGATGACTGCTGAACCGTCTGACCGATATTGCCGGTCATATTGTCAAGCTGTCCCATCATAGCGCCCGCCATTTTCATTCCTGCCGCCATGCTGACCATATCCGAGGCTACTCCGCCGCCTGCCGAGCCGCCGTTAGAACCCATATTTCCTATGCCCTCGGCATAAGCCTTCTGAACATCAGCCTGCAATACGTCTTTCTGATTATAGCCCTTCGCCTGCATAATCTCGGCTTCCGCAAAGCCTGTGGCTTTCATTGCTGTTGCTTCTGCCTGCGCCGCTATAACGGCTCTTTCGGCTTCACGCTTTGCTATCTCGGTCTGTGTCGTCTGTTTTTCAAGCTCGGTCTGACGCTTTGCCGCTGTGATCTCCGCTTCGGCTTTAGCCTGTGCAGTACCGTATCTGGCTTCTGCCTCAGCCTTTGCGGTGCGGATATCAGCCTCCGCTTCAAACATTCTCTTTTGCAAAGCTATAGTATGTAATTCCCGTATTCTCTTGAAATTCGGGTCGTTATCGGGCAGAACTACAGTAGTCAGATAAAACTGAGGAATTGTCAGACCGTACTCCTCAAATCCGGGCATTATTACCGATTTCAGCACCTCTGACAGCTCCGCAAGATGCTCGTCTATTTCAAGAAGATAGATATTCTTCGACTTGATAGCAGTAGAAAGGTTTGATTTTACCGCTGTGGAAATAAGCGGACGGAAACAATCCTGCAACGATTTTGAAAAGGCGATGTTGTTATCGTCCCACGCTATTCCGTTCATTGTGCCGACAAGCTTTATCAACAGCTTTCTGCTGTCGCTTACCATAAGATTCATATTGCCGCACGCACCGAGTTCAACAGGTATTCCCGAATCGGGGTCGATATAACGAACCTTTGTATCCGTTCCCCATTTGAGCGACATCTGAACCGTTTTATTGATAAAATATACTTCACAGTGGAACGGCGTCTGATCGCCTGTTGCCCTGTTCAGCAGTTTGCCGAGTTTTGGTATGTTCTGCGTTTCAAGTGTATATCTGCCCGGTCCGAACAAATCGAGCGCCTGACCGTTCATAAAGAAAACGGCTTCCTGGCTTTCGTGGACTATAAGCTCGGTAAGGCTGTTGAAATCTTCGTTAGGGTGCTTCCACACAAATGTGGAATTATCTCCTTCGTATTTGATTATCTGTGCTATCTGTCCCATAAATCACACCTCATCGTCTTTCATTTTGTCAACTAATCTTTTTAGACTTCTTTGCATTATAAAGTGCCTAATACGACTAATTATGCTTTAATTATAGTCATATAAGGCACTTTTGTCAACAATTTTCAATCTGATATGATAAAATCTGTACAGGAGGGGTGAGTATGGCACATTATCAGAGATTACGGGATCTACGTGAAGATGCAGACAAGACACAGCAGGAGATAGCCGACTATCTCGGCACATCTGCGCAACACTACGGAAAATACGAATCGGGTAAAGCGGAAATACCGCTTGAACGTGCAGTCCTGCTTGCTAAATATTATAATGTCAGCCTTGATTATATCGCAGGAATTTCCTCAAGCCGTCACCCTCTGACATCTGATAGCTCCCTTTCGCCTATCGGGATACTTTCGGACAAAATAACACGCCTTTCCGATAACGAAAAGCAGGCTGTAAAAGATACACTCAGTTCTGTTATAGATATGATCAAATAAAGATACCGCCGCAGAGGAAATGCTCTGCGGCGGTGTTATATGTAAATTGAATTAACTTTAATCAATATCGTTCTCTTTCTCTTTTTTGATGAATGTGACAATTTTTTATAGGCGTTGATAATAATATTCACCTGTGAACTTATAGCAACTCGTAATTAAATTATACCTGATATCTCTATATGTTAAATCAAGAGTAAGCGGTAAATTAGAACATTCACTAATCAGCATTTCATTTTCGCAAAAATTAAGGACAGAACTATCAGATTTTCCAATTGAGAAAACAATTTCGGCTGTCTCATTACTTCTTATTGCCGAAAATAACATTTTTTGTCCCAGTTTTATTTCTAATGCGACATTGCTACTGAAATTATCCAGCTGTAATCGAAACATATTAGTATTACTAATTTGTTCAATATGTAAATGTAAAAAAGACTCAATTTGTTCTTTCTCTGTCTTTTCCTTATTTTCAGTGTTTTGATAAATAGCAATACTTGATAATACTAATGACGATAGGCAAATTAACATTGAACCAACATATCCAAGTAAACCATCAGCGGTTATATCAGTGTGAATTGTAATCGGTAAATTTTCATCATATAACAGCAGTATAAATAATGGTAATACTACTGCAACTGCCATTGCTAATGCTATAAGGCAAACAGCATTTTTAACAAATAAATTCACTATTGCATCAATCGGATTAATTTTTTGGGTGTTTGATTCTTTTTTTCTTCGTGCACTCATTTTAGTTCTCCTCAATTATTTCCCTGTACTGATTCTGGCTGCTGTACTATCAGTTATACTATCCTCACCGACACTCATAAGCTGTTTGTTTATCGCTCTTGTCCTTACTCCGACAAGCGTTTCAAGGTCGCTGTCAACCTGCTGTAAGTGCTTCTTAGTCTTTGTCAGCACATCCTCAAAATTCTCGAATTCTTTCTTTACACTGCTCAGTATCTTCCATACCTCACTGCTTCGCTTCTGTACGGCAAGAGTACGGAAGCCCATATACAGCGAGTTCAGCAATGCGGACATTGTGGTAGGGCCTGCTATGCTCACCCCATAGTTACGCTGTAACTCCTCCACCAGACCGAGCTTTACGACCTCGGCATACAGTCCCTCGAACGGCAGGAACATTACCGCAAAGTTGGTCGTGTACGGAGGACAGATATATTTATCGTGAATATCCTTCGCACATTTCTTTATCGCTACAACAAGTGCCTTTGACGCTTCTTCGATCATTACCTTATCTCCGCTGTCATAAGCGTTGCAAAGGGCTGTGTAGGTGTCACCGGGGAATTTTGAGTCAATCGGTAGGTACACCGTGTCATCATTCTTGCCCGGCAGCTTTACCGCAAACTCAACGTGATTACGGCTGTCGGGAACTACAGCGACCTCAGTGTCATACTGTTCGGGAGCGAGAATATCCGCAAGAATAGCTCCCAGCTGCATCTCTCCGAGTATACCTCTGTTCTTTACGTTGGACAGGACTTTTTTCAGGTCGCCGACCCCTGCGGCAAGGCTCTGCATTTCGCCCAGTCCGCTGTATACCTTGTTAAGCTGTTCGCTGACGGTCGCAAATGAACGGCTTATCTTATCATCAAGCGTGGTCTGTAGCTTTTCTCCTACCATTCCACGCATTTCTTCAAGCTGATTTTTGGTATTCGCATTTATGTTTCCAAGCTGTACCGCCATTTCGTTACGCATATTCTGCATATCGGCGGCATTCCTCTGTTCAATGCTCTGAAGACGCTGTTCAAACTGCGACAGCAGCCTTGCTGTTCCGTCGGAGTTCTGCTTTTGTGTGTCGGTAAGCGTGTTTCCGAGATTTGTCACAAGGTTCACAAGCTCGGTTCTTAGCACTGATTCGCCGCTTACACGGTTTGCCTGCGCCGTATCGAATTTTGCCGAAAGCTGTGCGGTACGCTCTGCAAGCATTTCAAGCTGTTTTGCGGTCTGCTCGTCCGTTATCTTGTTCACGCCGATATTTTCGGCAAGCCTCTTCTGCGTAAGAAGCGTTATTACCGATATTATCACCGACACTACGCACGCAACAAGCGTTATTATAATAAGTATTTCCATATTCCTTGCTCCTTTTAAAGTAATCTAATGATATTATAGTAGATTTTCCGCCTTAGGTCAATGCTTCAAAAGCAAGCTGTACTGTTTATAGGACAGAAATAACGGTCACCCGAAGATGACCGTTAAGTAAGCGATATTCTATTCAGCTTGTAGAAAAAGTCCGCTCATAAGACTCAGACGTGCAGCTTCTCGACCTGCTCGTTAAGCAGTCTTGCCTGTGCGGAAAGCTCCTCGCAGGAAGCGGCTGTTTCCTCTGCTGTTGCGGAGTTTGTCGCAATGACACGGGAAATCTGATCTATTCCTGCGGTCACCTGACGAACGGCATTCGCCTGTTCTTCTGCGGCAACAGAAATATCCGCAACGAGCTTTGCGCTTTCCTGAGAAAGCTCCGTTACCTGACGAAGCGTTTCTGCTGTCTGCTTTGCTATATCCGAGCCATTATCCACCGCCTCTATGGTAGAGGCTATCAGATTACGGGTGCTGTTTGCAAATTCTGCCGACTTGGATGCAAGATTCCGTACCTCGTCTGCTACGACCGCAAATCCCTTGCCTGCCTCACCTGCCCTGGCGGCCTCGATAGCCGCATTGAGTGCGAGTATGTTGGTCTGGAATGCAATATCCTCAATGGACGTGATAACCTGCGAGATAGCCTCGGATTGCTTCTGTATCTTATCCATAGCTTCAAGCAGACGCTCCATATCTTCACTCTGATGCATCATCTGCTGTGCGCAGTTGTCGGAAAGTCCGCTTGCCCTGCCGGAGTTCTCCGCAGTTTTGCTGATATTGTCGGATATTCCCGAAATTGTAGAAGACAGTTTATCTACAGCAGTTGCCTGATTTGTTGTACCCTCTGCCAGTATCTGCGAACCGTCAGCCATCTGCTGTGAGCCTGCCGTAACATTGCTTGCAGAAGAATTCATACTGAGAATAACGTTGCTCAGCGTTTCCTTTATACTGCGGAACGAGCGGTTTATCTCCTCAAAGCTGCCGACATATTCCATTGAAGGCTGTGCAGAAAAGTCGCCTGTACCCATCTGTGACAGCACTCGTGAAATATCGTCAACGTAGCTGCTCAGCGTATGCTTTGCTTCAGTAAGATTTTCGGCAATATCACCCATTTCGTCGCCGCTGAATCTGAAAGCGGAATCCGGAGCGTTAAGCTCGCCTGAGCGGAGCTGTCCGCAGATGTTTACGACTTCTGTTACAGGCTTACGCACCAGCTTCTTCATTACTGCGAATAACAGTGCCACTATACCGCCGCATACAATAATAAGCACTCCCAGCGAAACCAGTATAGACTTTATCAGCTCTCCGTCCGCCTCGGCTGTGGTATAGCCTGCAAAATAAGCACCTACCACCTCGCCGCTGTAATCGGCCATCGGCGTATAGTTGACATAATAGTTCGTACCGCCGATAACCGTTTTTCCGATATATATATTATTGCCCTGTACCTGCTGCCAGATACCGCCGTCCATCTGAGTTCCTATGTTTCGTTCACCGGAGGAATTTATCAGCGTAGTATTGTAACGTGTGTCGCCGCAGAACAGCGTAAGCTCTGCACCGGTCTTTGCCTTGACGGAATCGACATATTCCGAGCCGTTCAGATCTATGCAGACAACCAGTGCGCCGTTCTCTACCTTAAGCCCGTATACCGTATACAGCTTGTCGCTGTCAGCCATAATGCCCTTTATTTCACCGTTCGTAATGCGCTCTACAGCGCTTTCGCCGAGCGGAAAGCCCTCACTGCTCCATGCCACAGCCCCGCCGTTTATATAAGCCGCATAGCTGTTGGCATTAGGCTTGTTGGCAGTCCAGAAGCTGTCATAGTCCGTATTGCTTGTCTGACTGTCAGAGCTTGCAACGAACAGCTCAGCCACGTCGCCCATTTCGTCTATGTCGCCCTCGACCTCAGCGGCAAGTACGTTTATACCTGTTGCCGTTTCGTCCTCCTGTATGGTTTTGACAAATGACATAAACACGATTATAGTGACCAGCGCCATGGATATTGCGGCCATAACGGCGGCAATACACGAAATAACCGTTATTTTTGTTCCGATTCTCATTGATCTTTTCAATGTAAAAAGCATCCTTTCATGTATATAATAATATCAAGTCTGCGGTACGCCGTCTTTTGCCTTTCGGCAAAAGCTTTTATGTTAAAATGTTCTCAGACCGGCGGTGCGCCGCCGACCGTGCTTTTGCACGGCAAGATCCGCTATCGGCGGATTTTGTGTCTGAGGTTATTATAACATAAAAAAGATCACTTTGCTACCTTTTTTCTCAGGAAATATACCGTCTTTTCTCAAAAATGTTTTCACTGCATCTGCAAATTTCCCCTGAAAAAACCATAATTCACTGTTTTTTGTAACAGAAGTGTCTTATTTCAAACCGAAACGGTCACCCGAAGATGACCGTTTAAGTATTATTGTTTATTAACGGCTGTATTCTTGCAACTTATAGTTATATGACATATTGCGAACACAACCGACAGTACAATAAGCGGAATGTTCAGTGTCAGTATACCGCTTTCAAGGAAAAGCACAGACGGCAGAATTGATAATGTCAGTGCCTTTGCCATGCAGTTTCCCTTGCGGAATACTATCCAGCCGCCGCAGTAGAGTGCAAGCAGAACTATGCCGAGTATAAGGTACAGCGTCTGTGCGCCGTCATATATATACCCGAGCGTTACAAAGGGAAACTGAATGAACATAAGTATAAAACAGCCGAACCTGCCTATCTGCTCACCTGCTTCGATAAACTTGTTATGATAATTGTCGGCAAAGCCGTCCTTGTTTGTCATCGCATAGATTATATTCGGTATCAGCAGGACAACGACAAATATCAGCCCTGTGAGATTAAACCATTCCATCTTGCCGCACTCTTATGCAACACCGAAGCCGAGAATTTCGACATATGTCATCTTATCCTCGCCGCTCTGTGTAACAGGCTTTATGCTGACCTTATGTGCTCCCTCCGCACCGGAATATGCAAGAGTTGCAACGGGATTGTTCCAGCCGTCGCTTGCGCTTGTGGCTATAGTCGTATACTTCTCGCCGTCAACGGTAAATTCAAGAGAGCCGTAGACCTTGCTGTTTGCACACTTATAGACAAGCATAAGATTCTTACCCGTGAATTCAAATTCCATAGGCTCACAGCCTGACGGCTTGCCCTTATAGCTCCAGCCGTCAGGGAAGCTCGTCAGCGTTTCCTTTTCAGTGTCAAACGTACCTGTCGACGATATTTTCAGCTTGTCGGAAGAATGAGTTCTGTCGATGAATGTCATATCAGCAAATCTGTCGGAATATACCCATGTATCCGGCAGGGGAGAGATCGTTACATCTCCCATTGTCTTTATCTTCTCGGTCGCCTTGTCAAACATATTCATAATAAGGTCGGCTGTCATCTTGTGACCCCACTCGTTCGGGTGGGATTCGTCGTCGGAATAATCCTCCCACTTCATTCTGCCCGTTTCAAACTCGTGGGAAAGTACGTTGTTCAGCGACACCATAGGCAGACCGTAAGCCTTTCCGACCTGTGACATATATTCCTCGCAGGTGTGTCCGCTCTTTATAACGGTGAAATACAGCGCAACGGCAGGCTGATTTTCCTGCGAGAGAATTTTTCTTACCATTGCGTCATAGCTGTCCTTGTATATCTGATCGTTTCCGTCATTTACCGCAAACTCAACAAACACCATATCCGGCTTATGATCAAGCACATCACGCTGAAGACGGATGTTTCCGAGTACGCTCGGCGTTCCGCTGAGTCCTGCGTTTACATAGTTTATCTTTGTATCGGGATATTTTTCGCAAAGGCGGTCATACGTCAGCTTTGCCCAGCACTTTTCAGGTCCTGCCGTAAGACCCTCGGTGATGCTTCCGCCGATGAAGGCTATAGTTACCTCCTGCTTATTCTCAAGCTTTCCGATAAACTTCGACATTCTTTCAAGGTTGCCGAGATCCATAAGCGACCTTTCGACCATATTGTCATATATCTGCTCTTCGGTGAGCTTGCTTTCATCTATGCTGCTTGTTTCAGATGATGTATCCGAACTGCTGTCGGTCGATTCCGATACAGATGATGTTGTCTGTGTATCGGACGAGCTGTCCGATGATACGGCAGAACCGCCGCTTGCGCTGTTATCCGCACAGCCTGCAAGCATTGACGCACACAGCACCGCACACAGTGTTATCTTGATTTTTTTATTCATATTTACCTCCGTCAGAAAAAATATGTATATACTATTATACATTAACGCCGACCGATAATCAACAGTTATTTACCCGAAAACGAGCAATTTCACCAAAATCCGACTGTAATAATATACTATATAAACCGACCGCCTTACAAACGGTCAGTTGCTGTATAATTCCGTGCAGACGGTTAAAAATAACCGTGTACATCAGATACGTTCAAAGCATCGCATACGAACAGAAAGGAAGAAAACCATGTTTGTAAAAAGAGGAGAGATATATTACGCAGATCTTAGCCCCGTGGTAGGAAGCGAACAAGGCGGTATGCGCCCCGTACTTATAGTCCAGAACGATGTCGGAAACCGCCACAGCCCTACAGTTATCGCCGCCGCAATAACAAGTCAGAAGGATAAATCACGGCTTCCGACCCACATTTCGATAAATGCCGACCGTTGCGGTCTTGCGAAGGATTCGATAGTCCTGCTCGAACAGGTAAGAACGCTTGATAAACAAAGGCTCAAGGAACGTATGGGCGAGCTTGACGAGGGAGCGATGAACAAGGTCGATAATGCACTGTCGGTCAGCTTCGGGCTTTCGGGAAACAATTAATGAATATTACCTTAACATTATGTAACACCGTTACACAGCATCTCATATTTCGGACTATGTAAAGGTTATCATTAACAGCCGCTTTAGCTAAAGCTACAAAATTCAAGCCGTTTTCGGTTTTCCGGTTGTAAAATTGTCATTATAATGGTACAATAATCACCGGAAATCTTGCGGTAATGCAAAAGACGAAACGGAGAAAAGATAATGAATATAGCTATTGCACAGTCGGGCGGTCCTACGGCGGCGATAAATTCATCGCTTTGCGGAGTTTTTGACGAGGCGGAGAAGTATAACGAGATTGGCAGAATATACGGCTCGCTGAACGGTATAGAGGGTATACTGAACGATAACCTTATCGACCTCAAGGAAGTGCTTATCACAGAAAACGACAAGCAGTTACTGAAGCGCACTCCCTCGACGGTGCTTGGCTCGTGCCGTTTCAAGCTGAAAAACAGCAGTGACGATGACAGCGACTACAAGCGTATCACTCAGACCTTTGCAAAGTATGATATAAAGGCTTTTTTCTATATCGGCGGCAACGATTCGATGGATACCGTAATGAAGCTGGACGCTTATTTCAGAGAAAACCACATTGATATAAAGGTTGTCGGCGTGCCGAAAACGATAGACAACGATTTACCGCTTACCGACCATACTCCCGGTTTCGGCTCTGCGGCAAAATACGTTGCTACAACACTGCAGGAAATCATCCGTGACAGCAGGGTATACTCCATTCCGTCCGTTACAATAGTAGAAATAATGGGACGTGACGCAGGCTGGCTCACGGCATCGTCCTGCGTACTGCGTGCAAACGGCGAACCCGCTCCCCACCTTATCTACCTTCCCGAAAGCGACTTTTCGCAGGAGCGTTACCTTGAGGATGTGAAAAAAATATCCGAAAGATACAAGGCTGTTATCGTTGCCGTATCCGAGGGTATAGACTGCCTTGCGAGCCGCTCGGAACTGACCGACGCATTCGGTCATAAATATCTGTCGGGTGTCGGTAAATATCTTGAAGAGCTTACCCGTGACCATATGGGCTGCAAGGTGCGTTCGATAGAGCTTAATGTAATGCAGAGATGCGGCTCGCATTTAGCCTCTCTCACCGACCTTGACGAAGCGTGGAGAATAGGTGCGGCGGCTGTGAACGAGGCACTCAAATACGGCGGCAGCGGCGTGATGATGGGATTCAGACGAATCAGCAACAATCCTTACCGTGTAGGGATTGCTCCGCTTGACGTAAGAGAATGTGCAAACAAGGCTAAATACTTCCCGAAGGAATGGATAACCCCCGAGGGAAACAACGTTACGATAGACGCACTGAATTACTTCCTGCCTCTTATACAGGGCGAGCCGAAGATAGATTACCGAAACGGCATACCCGTGCATTTCAGGCTTGACCAGTAGAAGATATAAACAAAACAGGCATCGGTCATAAGCGGCCGATGCCCGTTTTTCATTTTCCACTCAATCAAACTTCGTTATCTGCGGATTCCTGCAGTGCTGTAATAAATACAGCACCTCCTCGCTCTTTACAAAATAAGACTTTGAATAGGTATCATCGACATAGAAGTCGAGCAGGAACTTATCCTCCCATTCGTGAAGGGATACTTTGAGCTTTTCCTTTATCTCGTCATACTTATCGCCGAATAAAGCTCTCAGCCCTTTTCCTCTGCGTAAAAAGCCGTAAACGAACATTGCTCCTCGAAAGCACGGTAAAAGCTGCGAGTAAATCGGAGAGTCACGGCGGAACTCGATAACTACCTTCTGCTCTGTAAGGCCTCCGGGTGCGTCCCTGTCCTCAGGGAGTACAGTTCTGAACTTTTCGGGCGGCATTATCGTGCCAAGCTCGATGAATTCTGCATTTTCATAGGGTGCTGTCATAATATATCCTTCCTTTCGTCCTCATATAAAACTATCGTTGTCTTTATTATATATGCGTCATCCGGCTACTTCAATGAGCCGCCGCACAATATACTTAAACTACGGCACAGCTTATAAAAACTCCTTTATAAAAAATGAAAGCATAAGCCTTAGCTTGTCCTCATAATTCAGCTCACAGCCCAGTATCTCCTTTATCCTTCTCAGCTTGTAGTTTACTGTATTGCGGTGAACGAATGTAATCCTTGCGACCTCCTGCACACTGCTGTCATTTTCAAGATAGCACTTGAGCGTTTCCATATAATCCGTACCGTTTGCGCTGTCGAATTCTTCAAGCGTACCCAGCGTTTCGTCATATATCTCGTGCAGTACCGATGTATCTTTTATATGTACAAGCAGCTTGTATATGCCCATATCGCTGTAGGCTACACAGCTTTCGCTGTGCAGGGTAGCCACCTTGAGCGCCATTACCGCCTTGCGGTAACCGTCGGATATTGCGGTGTACCCTTGCTTTGACGGGCTTATGCCGCAGGTGAGCGTCGCTCCCTCCCCGCCTGAATTGAAAATGGTATCAAATGTCGAAAGAATCTTCCGTACATCCTCCTCTTTACAGTCGGGGCATACTGTCACAAGATTTTTATCCTGAAAGAAAAAGCTGAATTGCCTTCCGCTTGTATTCAGCACCTTTTGCATGGCGCTTGTGGCGGCTTTTTTCAACTCATCGTCACCAAGCTCGGTTTTGGAAAAGCCGCATATGCCTACGCAATAGTCGGATGACGGGAAATAACTGCGCCGTTCAAGCGTCGATTTATATCCCGCCTCGTTCTCCGGCGAAAATATAAGGTTTCTGAGGGCGGTGGCAAGCGCCGTTTCTATCTCCTCGCCGGTTACTATCCTATGGCAGAAGTCGTAGGTTATATCTATCAGCTTTACCTCCCACGGAACAGTAAACAACGGCAGGGAATTAATATCGCAGCAGTCTTTTACGCTTTGCGGTATACTTTTTATATATTTACCTGTGTTGATAACAAGCGCACTGCAACGTTTTTCTATCAGCTCCTCGACAAACTTCAGCAGGTGACCTTCATCGTTTATTCCGACCCCTGTCATAAAGACCATTTCGTTTCCGTGAAGAAAAGGTGACACATCAGCGTTTTCAACCAGATGCACCCAGCGGACGTAGTTCCCCAGTCCCTCTTTTCCCGCAACAAGCTTCATAACGTAATTTGCCTGTGCATTTGCACATAGCTTTGATACTGTAATTGACATATTCTCACCTCTTTTTCTTTTAAGATAGCAAAAACCGCCAAAGCTCCCTTGTTTCCCGACAGCTCCGGCGGTGTTCATCTCGTTTATTGATATAGAGTATAGCACGGTTTTGCATAATTGTCAAGAGAATATTGCAAAATTCAACTACAGCACAAACAAAACGTCTTTCTTTAGGCTCTCTGCACAATTCAGCACAAATGCTATTGCAATGCGATTTTAAGCGTGATATAATGCAGTTAAACCGAAAGGAAACAGTGAAATAAAACAAAAATAAACTTGCAACGGCGCAGAAAGTGATTTCTGTGCCGTTTTGTTTTGCAGGAATAAAAAGATAAGACTTGCAAAACGGGAAAGAAAGGAGTGCTTAGAAATGAGTGAAAAGGTAAATGCACCGGAGATTTCGGTAAAGAACGTCAGTATGGTGTTCTCGGACAGCAAAGGAAATCCGGTACAGGCACTTAAGAATGTAAGCATTGATATTCAGAAAGGTGAGTTCATATCGCTTCTCGGCCCTTCGGGCTGCGGTAAGTCCACACTTCTTCGTATAGTATCGGATCTGCTGACCCCCACCTCAGGCGAGGTTACGGTCTGCGGCAAGACACCGAGAGAAACAAGACTTGAGCAGAAGTTCGGTATCGTGTTCCAGAACCCCGTGCTTCTCGACTGGAGAACGGTAAGAAAGAACATAAGACTTCCGCTTGAGATGATGAAGGTTCCGAAAGAGGAGCAGGCAAGCCGTATCGAACAGGTACTGGAGCTTGTCGGACTCAAGGAATTCGGAAACAGCTACCCCGGACAGCTTTCTGGCGGCATGCAGCAGAGAGTAGGCATAGCAAGAGCGCTTGCGATACAGCCCGACATACTGCTGATGGACGAACCGTTCTCGGCACTTGACGAGTTCACAAGAGAAAAGCTCAACGATGATGTACTTTCAATATGGAGAAAGACAAACAAGACGGTGCTTTTCGTAACACACAACATATCCGAGTCGGTATATATGTCCGACAGGATTTGCGTTTTATCACCGCATCCCGGCAGACTTTCGGCAATAGTTGATGTAAATCTTCCCAGACCGAGAGTTCCGGATATGAGAGGTACTCCCGAATTTGCCGCTCTTGTAGAGAAGGTAAGAAACAGCTTCGAGGGTATATAAAGCCGAAAGGGGCGTTAAGAAATGATAAAAAGGATAACTTCCTCCAAAGGCATAGTAACTGCCGTATGGGTGCTGGGTCTTGTAGTGATATGGGAGATATGCGCATTTATAGTAGGAGCGACACAGCGTACACCCGTAAACGTTCTTCCGCATCTGTACCAGATAATCGGCTCGTTCTTTGATACAAAGTCGATAACCGGTTCGGGCGATACGATAGCAACACTGGTTTTCTCCAGTGCCGCAGAAACGCTTTCAAGAGCGCTTATCGGTTTTATAATCGGTATGGTGCTGGGCTACATACTGGCTTTGCTGATGCACCTGTCGCACATAGTCGAAAAGATAGCGTTCCCGTATCTTATGATAATCCAGATGATACCCATTCTCGGTATGGCGCCTATCGTACTTTCGATAACAGGCGATATATCAAGCGCACGAATCATAATCGCCGCAATTCTCACATTCTACCCCGTTTCGACAAATACGCTGGCAGGCTTCAAGTCGGTCGGACGTGAAAGACACGAGCTGATGAGATCCTACGGTGCAAACAAGTTTCAGCTTTACACAAAGATGCTTATCCCGTCGGCAATGTCCTACTTCTTCACGGGTCTTAAAATCTCGGCACCTATGGCGATAACGGCATCTATCCTTGTAGATACGCTTCAGGGCGGCAACGGTCTTGGCTGTATGCTCTCCCAGTCGCTGAAAGGCTCGATGACAAGATTCGTATTCTGGGATATAGTAATATTCAGCGCAGTTATAGGCGTGCTGAGCTTCTATCTTATGGGCGTTATCGAAAGAGCGATAACACCGGCGAAAAGAAAGGCAAAGAAAAAAGCACAGTAAGGAAAGGACTGATCGTACTTGAAAGGCAAGGTAATCAAAAACATCATAACAACAGTCGGCCTGCCCGTACTGTTCGGAGCATTGATATTCACACTGTGGCAGACAAAGGTTCTGCACGCACTGTTCAAAACGGATGAGATAATCCTTCCGCTCCCGACAAGAATAGGCTCAATCATAGGCGATAACTTCACAAATATGTTACCGCAGATAGCGTCAACTCTTATAGTGGCGCTCGGAGGACTTGTACTCGGCTCGATACTCGGCTACTTCATCGGCGTTGCCGGTGCGGTATTCAAGAAGTGGGGCATGGGCGGTCTGACCATAGTATCCGCATTCAACGCAATCCCGCTCGTAGCACTCGCTCCGGTTATCAACAACTGGACAAGAGATTTGTCGGGCGTGGTAGATATAAGAAGTACGGTGGCTAAGATAATCACTGTTACGATATTCTGCACAGCTTCAATGAGCGTAAACGCATACAGAGGTCTGACGGAGGTAAAACCGTTCTCGGAGGATCTGTTCGCATCATACGGTTCAGGCAAGCTGAAAATATTCTTCAAGCTGAGGCTCCCGAACTCACTGCCCTATGTATTCACGGCTTTAAGAGTAAGCGTTCCGTCTTGTATAATCGGTGCGGTAGTAAGCGAATACTTCGCAGAGCAGGTAATCGGTGTCGGCAGACAGATAAGAGAGAACATAGTCAAGGGTCAGTTCCCGACAGCGTGGGCATATATAACGATAGCTTGCGTAATGGGCATACTGATGTACATCATACTCCTCACAGTTGAGGCAATCGTGCTGAAAAACCGCCGTGCAAGATAAGGCGGTTTCAGATAAACTAAAACCTATTTTAAAAGACGAGAAGGGATGAAACATTATGAAAAACAAAAGAGTGTTAGCAGCATTACTCGCAGCAAGCTGTCTTGCAGCATCGTTCACCGCTTGTTCCGGTGACGCCTCATCGAGCAGCACAGCAGAAAGCTCAGCCGCATCGGCAGACGCTTCTTCAAGCGCCGCAGAGGGTTCTTCGGAAAGCACAGGTCTTATGAGCGATGAAGAGATCATCAAGAAGGCTTCAAGCGAAAACAAGGTCGGCAACTGGGGTCTCGGCAACGAGTACGAAATTCAGGCTCTGCTTTCAAAGTACGGTCTGCCCACAGATTATATCACAATGGACTTCACAATGGATCAGATAGATAAGGATACTATTACGCTGGCATCAGCAATGACATTCAACGAGCTTGGTCTTATCAAGAACAACTATGACGGCGGTTATAACTACGGCGATGAGATCGGTGTCATCGATATGAACGACGAGGGTGTTGCGATGCTCGAGGATAACCTGTTCTGCACAAAGGAATTCGCAAAGAACAACCCCAACACAGTAAAGGCTTTCGTTGCCGCATCAATGAAGGGCTGGACATATGCGTGCGAGCATCCCGATGAAGCCGCAGAAATCGTATTCAAGTACGGCTCATCGGTATCGGCTGACCACCAGAAATATATGGCTTCAGAGGTTGCAAAGCTTGTAACGACAGATACAAAGGGCAATGCGGTTTCCGCTTCGGATGTAGGTAAGATGGACGAAGATGCAATGCAGCAGACACTTGACCTTGCTAAGCAGTACATCAAGCTTGATGACGCTACAGCGGCAGACAAGCTCGCTAAGCTTACACTTGATGACATCCGTTCTTCCGACTATCTGACATATGACGGCGGAGCAGTTGAGAAGTCTGACCTCAAGGTTCAGCTTAAATGGTTACCGCAGGCTCAGTTCATGGGCTATTATGTAGCACTTGACAAGGGCTACTACAAGGATAACGGCCTTAACGTAGAGATTGTAAGCGGCGGCGGTGACGTTTCCGAAACAGTTGCAGTAAGCAACGGCACGGTTGACTTCGGTGTAACGTGGGTTTCTAACCTTATCAACGCCAACGCAGGCGGTATGGAGCTTCTCGAAGTAGCTCAGGTATATCAGAGATCAGGTCTTGTTCTTTGCTACAAGAAGAGCCGGTTTACAAAGTAATTCACGGTTTCGGATCACTCCGGAAGCTGAAAGGCGGTATATATGAGCGAAAAGAAAATACTTGTAAGCGGTTGCCTTTTCGGCTGGCATTGCCGCTATGATGACGGCGATACGCCGTGTCTGCACCCACAGTTCCTTAAGTGGAAGGAGGAGGGCAGACTGATACCGGTATGTCCCGAAGTGTTTGGTGGTCTTCCGACCCCACGTCCCGATTGTCAGCGTACAGGCGATAAGGTGATGAGCTGCGCAGGCGGCGACTGCACCGAGCAGTACACAAAAGGCGCAAACGAGGCGTTAAGACTTGCAAAGGAAAACGATGTTGTCCTTTGCATAATGAAAGAAGACAGCCCCTCCTGCGGAAGCACCCACATATATGACGGCACCTTCACGGATACTATCATCGAGGGACAGGGGCTTGCGGTAGAACTTCTCAGAAACGCAGGCTACAAGGTATTCAGCGAGAATATGATTGAAGAAGTCATAAAGGCACTCGCAAAGTAAACACTACAGCAACTTATACAGTAAGTTCAGTATCGCACGAGCAGTTAAATACCGTTCGTGCGATCGGGAAAGACGTCAGGGCGGACGTATCACGGCATAGCGGTCGTTTTGCTCCGACGTTTTTCCCGATAAAAATACAAACTTTATCAAGAGCAGAAGGAAAGAGGGTATAACAGTGGTATTCAGATCACCACCAACGATTATTTACGGCAAGGGTACAGTTACCTCAGTCGGAGAGCAGGCGGCTCGCTTCGGAAAAAAGGCGGTGCTTGTCTGCGGAAAAGGCTCGCTTAGAAAAAGCGGAGTGCTTGATATTATAGTATCAAGCCTCGAAAAAGCAGGCGTTTCCTGTGCGGTATACGACCGTGTAGGCTCAGACCCGACCACATCGGATGTTGACGAGGGTGCGGCTTTTGCAAAGGAAAACGGCTGTGATGTAATAGTAGCGGCAGGCGGAGGAAGTCCTCTTGATGCGGCAAAGGGAATCGGAATGCTGCTCACAAACGGAGGCAAGGTGACCGATTACGAAAAGACCGCTCCCGAAAAGGAGTCGCTCCCCATTATCGCAATACCGACCACAGCCGGCACAGGCAGTGAAGCGACAAGATACTCGGTTATAACAGATACCGACAGAAACATAAAAATGCTGTTATCGACAGACGGAATCATTCCGAAGGTAGCGATTCTTGACTTTGCGATAACAAAATCATTGCCGCCGTTTATGACAGCGGCAACCGGAATGGATGCTCTGACCCACGCAATAGAGAGCTACATAAACGTCAACGCATCGCCTATGACAAAGATGTATTCGCTTGAAGCGATAAGGCTGATTTCAAAGAGCTTAATCCCGGCTGTCCTTGACGGCAGGAACGAGCAGGCAAGAGAGGATATGCTCCTTGCCGCCTTATATGCCGGAATCGCAATATGCAGTGCGCCGACAGCGCTTGTTCACTCAATGTCAAGACCGCTCGGAGCGTGGTTCCATATTCCGCACGGTCTCGCAAACGCAATGCTTCTAAGCACGGTTATGGAATATAACCGCCCGTCCTGCCCCGAAAAATTCCGTGACATTGCAATAGCGATGGGCGAGAATGTCGAGGGCTTATCGGTAAGAGAGGCAAGTATAGCGGCAGTTGAAGCTATCGCCGCAATAGCGGACGAAACAGGACTTCCGAAGCTGCTTTCTTCACAGGGAGTAACAGAGGACAAGATACCGACTCTTGCAAAGGACGCATTTGCCGCAGGAAGTACGGCGAACAACCCCAGAGTTCCCACAGTAGAAGAAATCGAAACGATATATAAAAGTATTTTCTGATAAAAGAAAGGAAGAAACAGTATGAGATACGGATTCAAAAACGCAGAAGAGGTAAAGGAAACCTCACTTAAGTACAACCTTCATTCGTGGAGCGTTCAGGGCAAGCTGAACCCCGCAGTAGTAGAAAAGGCGGAGGGTATTTATTACTACACCGCAGACGGCAAGAAGATGGCTGATATGTCAAGCCAGCTTGTAAACCTGAATGTCGGCTACGGCAACAAGGATATTATCGACGCTATCAAGGAGCAGGCAGAAAAGCTTGCATACATCAGCCCGGCTTACGCTATCGACTGCCGTTCAAAGCTTGCAGAGATGGTCGTAAAGGTTGCTCCGAAGAATATGGGCAAGGTATTCTTCACCTTAGGCGGCGCAGACGCTAACGAGAATGCAATAAAGATCGCAAAGCTGGTTACAGGCAGATACAAGATATTCTCAAGATACCGTGCATATCACGGAAGCTCATTCGGCGCAGGTAACCTGACAGGCGAACCCAGAAGATATACTCTTGAACCCGGTATCCCCGGCTTCGTAAAGTTTACAGATCCTTATCTGTATCACGCTCCGTTCCCATTTGAGAGCGAAGAACAGGCTACAGAGTATTATCTCGGACAGCTCCGTGACCAGATTATATACGAAAATCCCGATGCGGTTGCCGCTATCGTAATGGAATCGGTAACAGGCTCCAACGGTATCATCATTCCGCCCAAAGGCTACTTACAGGGTGTACGCAAGATATGCGACGAGTTCGGTATCATGATGGTCTGCGATGAGGTAATGGCAGGCTGGGGCAGAACAGGCGAATACTTTGCTTGCGAAAACTGGGGCATCGAGCCTGATATGATAACCTTCGCAAAAGGCGTTACCTGCGGATACGCTCCTCTCGGCGGCGTTATCGTAAGCAAGAAGATTGCAGAGTTCTTCGATACACACAAACTCGACTGCGGTCTTACATATTCAGCTCATCCTCTGGGCTGTGCCGCAGGTGTTGCGTGCCTTAACTTCTATGAAAAAGAGCACATTATGGATAAGGTAAAGGAGCGTGGCAAGCAGTTAGGCGCACTCCTTGAGGATATAAAGGCAAAGCACAAGAGCGTGGGTGATGTACGTTATATCGGCCTGTTCTCCTGCGTAGAACTTGCAAAGGATAAGGCAACGCACGAGCCTCTCGTTCCTTTCGGCAAGGACCCTGAGGGCATTATGGGCAAGATAGTCGGAATGTTAAAGGCAAAGGGCTTCAACACATATTCACACGAGGCTTGCATATTTGTATGCCCGCCTCTCATTATCACAGAAGAAGAGCTTGCTGAGAATATGGCGATACTGGACGAAGTTCTGACAGAAGCAGACAAGATGGTCTGATAAGCAACAGTTATTACGGGAAAGGACGGTAAGTTATGGATCTCATAATCAAAAACGGTACGATAGTTTCACCAACGGCTACATTCAAAGCCGATGTGTGCGTGGATAACGGCAAGATAGTTGCAATAACGGCAGATGCCGGCACAGATGCCGACAAGGTGGTAGACGCAAGCGGCAAGATGGTGCTCCCCGGTGCCATTGACGCACATACCCACCTTGCAATGCCCTTCGGCGGCACAATTTCATCCGATGACTACTACGCAGGCACAAGAGCAGCCGCCTGCGGCGGTACGACAACGGTATTCGACTTCATTTTACAGGATTTCGGTGAAACGATAGTCGATGCTATCAAGCGCCGTGACGCATTGTGCGCTCCCGATGCGACTGTCGATTACGCATTCCACGTTGCAGTAAAGGACGTTTCAAACGGACTTATCGACACTATAGAGGACGCTGTAAACTACGGCGTATCTTCGTTCAAGGTATTTATGGTTTACGACTTCGGTGTAACAGACGGCGTATTCTACAAGGTACTTGAAAAGGCAAAATCCTGCGGCGCTATGATCTCGGTACACGCCGAAAACAAGCAGCTCATAGACGTTCTGACAGAGCGTTATCTGTCAGAGGGCAAGACGAGCGCATGGTATCACTATATGAGCCGTCCCGAATTTGTCGAGGGCGAGGCTGATATAAGAGCAATCCAGCTTGCAAAGAGTCTTGACTCCAAGCTGTACATCGTACACCTTGCAAATAAGGAAGGTGTGCAGGCGGTTGAAAGAGCAAGGAACGAGGGCTATCAGATATATGCCGAAACCTGTCCGCAGTACCTTGAATTTACCTCCGAGGTATACAAGAGAGCAGACGGCAGAAACTTTGTATGCTCACCTCCGATGAAGGGCGAGGAAAGCAGACTTGCTCTGTGGGAGGCTATAAAGAAAGGCATTATCACAACGATAGCTACCGACCACTGCCCGTTCCAGTCATACGAAAAAGACTGGGGCAAGGACGATTTCACAAAGATTCCCAACGGCTGTGCAGGTATCGAGAATATGTACCCCTATATGCTGTCAGCCGCAAACGAGGGCAAGATAACATTCAACAAGGCAGTCGAGCTTTGCTCCTACAATCCCGCCAAGATTTTCGGCTGTGACGCAAAGGGCGCTATCGAAGTCGGCAAGGACGCAGATATTGTTATCTACGATCCCACGAAGGACTTCACTATTACAAACGACAAGATGCACAGCGACTGCGACCACACGATCTGGGAAGGTATCAAGGTCAAGGGCTATCCCGAGGCTACCTACTCAAGAGGCAAGCTCGTATTCAAGGACGGCGAGTTCTTGGGCGAGCGTGGCTGGGGCAAGTTCATAAAGAGAAGCTCAAGCGGTAACTTATAATAAACAAAAGCGATACATAACAGGGGAGAGCAATATCTCCCCTGTATCTGTAACAGCACAAAGGAAAAGGAGAGATACTTATGCCATTCGTAAAAAATACAGCTATAGAAGAAAGCGCCCGTTGCCTTTTATGCCTCGACGCTCCCTGTACAAAAGCCTGTCCGTGCGGCGCACAGCCCGACAGATTTATCCGCTCACTGCGTTTTGATAATTTAAACGGCGCAAAAGCCTTTGTGAAAAACTGTGCCGAATGCTCCGCTCCCTGTATGACCGCCTGCACAAGAGCGAAAATAGACAGACCCGTTGAAATAAGGCAGACAGCGGAGTATATCGCTTCTGCCGCAAAGGATGCAGAGCTGAAAGCCGATTTATCAATGACCTTCTGCGGTCTTAAGTGCGAAAACCCGTTCTTCTTATCCTCATCCGTGGTAGCAAGCGGCTATGATATGTGCGCAAAGGCGCTCGATATGGGCTGGGCTGGTATCGTATACAAGACGATAGGCTTCGCAAAGATGAACGAGGTATCTCCCCGTTTCGATATTCTGAACAAGGAAACGACACCCTATATAGGCTTCAAGAACCTTGAACAGATCTCCGACCATCCTCTTGAAGAAAACCTTGCTATACTCAAAAAGCTGAAGGAAAACTATCCCTCAAAGATAATCGTATCCTCCATAATGGGCGAAAGCGAGGACGAGTGGACAGCGCTTGCAAGACTGTCTGAGGAAGCCGGTGTCGATATGATAGAGTGCAACTTCTCCTGCCCGCAGATGACAAGTCACAGTATGGGCAGTGACGTGGGTACGAATCCTGAGCTTGTCGCAAAGTATACCGCCGCAGTAAGACGTGGCACAAAACTCCCCGTGCTTGCAAAAATGACGCCCAATATAACCACTATGGAAATACCGGCTATTGCGGCTGTAAACGCAGGTGCGGACGGCATTGCGGCAATAAACACCGTCAAGAGTATCACAAACGTTGATCTTGACAGCTTCGTTCCGACCCCCAATATTAACGGCAAGTCCGCTGTCGGCGGATATTCTGGCAAGGCGGTAAAGCCTATCGCTCTGCGTTTCATCTCGGATATGAAAAGAAACGAAACGCTTGAAAATGTCGAAATCAGCGGTATGGGCGGCATAGAAACGTGGCGTGACGGTCTGGAGTTTATCCTTATGGGCTGTACGAATCTACAGGTAACGACCTCGGTAATGCAGTACGGCTACAGAATAATAGACGATATGCTTGACGGATTATCACGCTGGCTCACTGCCGCAGGCTACAGCAGTGTGTCGGAGGTAGTCAGCCTTGCAAATAAGAATATGACCGATGCCGGCAGTCTTGACCGTGACACCGTTACATATCCTATATTCGACAAAAACAAGTGTATCGGCTGCGGCAGATGCTACATTGCCTGCTATGACGCAGGACATCAGGCTCTCGGCTTTGATGCTGAAGCAAGAAAGCCCGTCTTCCTCGGCTCAAAGTGCGTAGGCTGTCATCTCTGCGCTACCGTCTGCCCTGTAAATTGCATTTCGAAGGCTAAGAGAGTTGCAAAAAAACACTGATTTTTAGATAAGAATCTTCATAAAATACGGCTGTTTCACAAGACAGTCGTATTTTTTACATCCCGCAAACCCGCATAAACACTCGATTTACCTCACTTTTTAAAAACTTTTTAAAAAATTTTTAAAATTTTTGAAACTTTTTCGCCCCCGCCGCCGACTACCGATATGTAAGCAGTTGATAAAGAGATATTCAAAAAAACTTTTGAATTTTTTAAAAAACTTGAAACTTTTCGAGAAAACCTCGTGACTGCATAATTGAAAAAACTAAAACGTGCTTAACAAGCACAGAATACATGGAGGACAAAGAAATGAAAAAGATTTTAGCAACAGTAGCTTCAATCGCAATGGTAGCAGCTTGCTCAACAGCAGCTTTCGCAGCAGGTGACATCGGTAAGTCTGAGGACGTTACTCCCGGTGCTTCTTCAGGCAACACAAACACAGGTGTTGTACTTACAGTAGTTCCCGTAGCTCTCGCTGCAGGCGCTCTCACAGTAAGCGGTATCGTATTAAAGAAGAAGAACAAGTAATTTAATTACTTGATAGATTCGATATTAATCGCATTTGGCGGTTAAGAAGGACAATGTTCGGATTTATAACCCCGTTATCTTCGGATAACGGGGTTTTCGTTTTATATAACTGTTTTGCCTGCCTTTTTTATCCGCACATAAAAAATCTGCATTTTTTCACATAAAATCCCCCATAAAAATAAACTTTAACGTAAAACTGCCGATAAAATAAGTGTAGAAGAATTTTTAGGCTAAGTTTGCCCGAAGGGAGCTGAAAATAAATGGAAATAAAGAATATCAGCGGCATTGTCAATGTCTACAACAAGATTAAACTGAACAGCGGTAAAACAAAGGTCGCTCCCGCAGAGAAGAAGACAGATAAAATAGAATTCAATTTTGCACGCAGCGTAGAGGCGGCAAAGGCCGACCTTGCCGCAGCGGTAAACGAAAATACATCGGCGGAGCGTATCGAGGCACTTTCCGACAGCGTTGCAAGCGGCAGCTATGACGTAAGCCCCGAGATGATCGCAGACTCGATACTGATGTTCTGATGAACACGGCAGAAAGGAACGGTACCGATGACTATAGAAACAGCCGATAGAATTATCGGATTTCTTGAAAAATACAACGGCGTATATCGTGATATGGTAGCATTTCTTACCGAAAAGCAGGCGAAGGTCATGGCGGACGATCTGCTCTGGCTGCTCGATTCTGTTGAGGACGAACAGGCGCTGGTTATGAAGATACAGTCGGAAGAATCCGCAAGGTCGGCTCTTTTCGAAGAGCTTGGACTCGGTGAAATAAAAGCAAAACAGCTTATAGAAGCTGCGCCCGACGAAAGAAAATCAAAGCTTACTCTGCTTTATGATGAGCTTACGGGATATGTGGCAAGGATAAAGCAGTTAAACAACATTATCGTTGAAACGGTAGAAAAGAAACTGTCAGTTCAGGAGGAACTGATGCGGAAGACAGGGATGACACTCACAGAAACCTATAACGGCTACGGTGCTAAGATAAAGCACACCTCAGCGCCGAAGGGTTTTCTCGGTAACATATAATTTCGGAGGATAAATGAGAGCTTCATTTTTAGGATTAGAGATCCAGAAAAGATCGGTACAGATGGCGCAGAAGGCGCTCGATGTAACCGGCAACAACCTGTCGAACCGTGACACAGTAGGCTATACAAGACAGCGCCTTGACGTATATTCCAGCTATATGAACATGAACGGGATATACACCACAAAGCTCGCCCGTCTGGGACTTTCGAGCCAGGGCGTATTCGCAAGCGGCGTAAGTCAGACAAGAGATGATTATCTCGACAAGCGTTACAGGGATAACAACTGTTTCGTTGCCGAATATAATCAGCAGGCATCTATAATGAGCGAGATTGAAACGGCGCTGACAAACTTCTCCGATACATACGAGAATGTCGGTATGGCATATCAGTTCGACCAGTTCAAATCCGCTCTGCGCAAATATGCGGAGGACAGTGCCGACAGAGAGGAGCTTGCAAGCGTTGTAAGAAACCAGGCATACAATATATGCAAGCTGTTCACTCAGCAGAGTATGGATCTTAAGAACCTTGAAAATCAGACCTTATACGATCTGCACTCAACGCTTGAGGACGCAAACCGTATAATTGAGGAGATAGTCGAATATAACAAGCAGATAGTAAACGAATATGCGATAACAGGCGCAGACCTCATATACAACGGCTTATCCGTTACAGGCGGATACGGCCCCAACGAAATGCTTGACGCAAGGAACAATCTTATCGACCAGCTCAGTGAGTTCGGTGATATTCACGTTGACGATAACTTTGACGGCTCGGTAAAGATTACAATGGGCGGTCTTACGATTATAGACGGCAAAAAGAGCAACCTTTTTGTTACCGGCAAGGATTTTGACGCATACAACGCAAAGTACGAGGAAAACGGCGCAGTTGTGCTGAAGCTGACCGACGGCAACGATATGGTGCTTGAAAGCGGCTCGATAAAGGCATACACCGATATGATAAACGGTAACGGCGCATACGCATCGGGCAAGCAGACCACCGACTACGGTATAAAGTATTATCAGTCGGCAGTGGACGAATTCGCAAAGCAGTTCGCAGGGCTTATGAACAAGCTAAACGGCGGCGATGAGTCCGATGACAGACTTATGTTCACAAGTGCAGACGGCTCACCGATAAACGCAGGAAACATAAGAATATCGGATGCATGGCTTAAGGACGCTACGATGATAGCGAAGATATACAACGAAAAGACAGGCGCTTACGATTATCCCGTAAACCTTGACGGCAATGCGGTAAACAAGCTGCTTCTCGGTATGGATGACAGCGTTCAGATAGGCAAGGGTGACTATGAAGGCTCAAGCTACGACTTTATACTCTTCCTCAACAACCGCCTTGCGCAGAATATCGAATTTGCCGAAAAACAGTGCGATATGTATACCGAAACGGCAACCTCACTGCTTGACAGCAGAGATGCGATAATGGGCGTTTCCGAAACGGAAGAGGGCGTTAATATGCTGAACTATTCCAAGTGGTTCAATGCTTCTTCAAGAATGCTCACAACGCTCGACGAGGCGCTTGATACTATAATAGAAAAAATGGGACTTGTCGGCAGATAAGCGGAAAGGATAGATTAAAATGAGAATAACACAGAGCATGACCAACAGACGCTATATGTCACAGCTTAATGCCGCTCTCGAAAGAAAGAACGCCTCAGAGCGAAAGATTAATTCAAAAAAGAAATACAACAGAGCGAGCGAGGATCCGATAAGCGCCGCAAAAGCGCTGAGAACAAGAAAGGCTATCGCAAACACCAACGATTATCTTGCCAACCTTGAAACCGCCGAGCAGATATATAACGGCGCAGACAGCGTTCTGATGAACGTAAACGACATCCTCGACAGCATTATAGAAAAGGTAACTTACGCCGCAAACGGCACACAGCACGATGAGGACGAGGAAATCCTCGCAAAGACCGTTGAAACCTATGCAGACGAGATAGTAAGACTTTTCAACACCGATATAGCCGAAAGAAGAATTTTCGGCGGTGTAAACAATGACACCACCATATTCAAGATTGAAAACGTCGGCGGCAAAAAGACGATTACCTACAACGGAGTTGATATAAACTCCATTGACGATCCCGATAAATTCCCCTACTCCGAGTCGAGCTTTACCGACATCGGTACAGGAATGGTGATAGACCCCGCAACAGGCAGGGTAGATCCCCAGTCGGCACTGCCCGTAACTTTCAACGGCGCAAAGATAACAGGCTGCGGCAAGGATGATGAAGGCGACTCCAAGAATATAATCCAGATAACCCTTGATGCCGCACAGGCAGTAAGAGAAGGCGATAAAATAAAGGCTATGGACTATATCGACAAGCTGAGAGCCGCACAGACAAGCGTCAGCGTTGCTCACGCCGACATAGGTAACAAGCAGGAATATATCGAATATAACACAAACCGTCTCACAAACAATATGGAAACTCTGCTTGAACAGCAGAACAACCTTGAAGGCACTGATATGGGTGCAGAAACAACCAACTGGAAAACGCTTGAAGCAATTTACAACGTTTCACTCCAGTTGGCTTCATCGGTAATCCCGATGAGCATATTCCAGTTTATTTCATAAGCTGTCGCTCTTTATGGGAGGAGCGAAAAATTAAAATGGGGAGGAAGATACAATGAATCCGAATTTGCTTAAGATTACGAGCATACCGATAAGCATCGAGGTAAATGTCACAAACGGCACGCTCAAGGCACCGGAGGACAAGGAGCCGCTCAAGATCGACATAAACCGCACACCCGGCGGATATAAGATGGAGAGCAGACCTGCAAAGATAAACATTGATACTTATGCGGCACGTTCAAGCATGGGCTATGGCGAATACAATGCCTCCGACTTCAATCAGAGGGAAGCCGACAGAGGTTTCAAGATAGCCTATCAGGGAGTAGCAAGGATAGTAAACGAGGGCGACCAGCTTGCAAGAGGTGTTTCGCCGTCGGAGATTGCCGCACAGCAGATGCGTGCAGGCGCAACAATAGAAACGGCAATAGATTTTCTGCCTAAGGGCGGAGCGGACGTATCCTTTGATAAGGGTACGCTCAGCATAAACTACACTCCTACCGATATAAATATCGACTGGGAGAATATAAATTCCTCCGTTGTCGAGTTTGTTCCCGGCAATATCGAATTTATAGTAAAAGAACATCCCAGAGTGGAAATAGAATATGTGGGCGAGCCTATATACGTTCCGCCGAGTGCAAATCCGGCTTACGTTGCGCCCAAAAAGCTCAACACCAAGGGCTGATAAATCAGAAATCTGAAAGGAAACGGTAAAGATCAATGGAGATAATGACCAGAGATTTCGGCAAAGTAAATGTAGACGAAAGCAAGATATTCAACTTCCCGTCCGGACTTTTTGCATTTGAAGAATGCAGGCAGTTTGCCCTGCTCAGCCCGCTCGGAGATGGCGTGTACCCTATGTGGCTGCAGTCTACCGAAAATGTTACGCCGTGTTTTATCGTTTTCGACCCGGCAATAATAGACGGAGCATATAAGATAACGCTTAACAGCTCCGAAAAGAAACTGCTGAAGATAAACGACAACTCAAACGTCAGATGCTTATCCATAGCAGTCGTACCGGAGGACTACAAAAAGACTACGGTGAATATGAAATGCCCCATAGTTATAAATTCAGACGAGAATCTCGCCGCACAGGTCATACTCCCCGAAAAGTATGAGATACGTCTGCCGATATATGTGGATAAGGGGGCAAAGTAATGCTTGTAGTAACACGAAAAACAGACGAAAGTCTTACAATATCCGACAACATTGAGATAACCGTCCTTGAAATAGGCAAGGACAGAGTCAAGATAGGAATCTCCGCACCGAAGGATGTAAAGATAATCCGCAATGAGCTGAGAGATGCGCAGGATATGAATAAAGAATCATCGCAGGCACTGCCCAAGGCAGCTATGGAAGCCCTGCTCGGTATGAAAAAAGACTGAAAGGAAGAGATAAGATATGGCAACAACAAACAGCAGCAGCGTATTAAGATTCAGCGGTATGAACTCAGGTCTTGATACCGAATCTATCGTAAACGCTATGACAGCGGCTACAAAGCTGAAAATCACAAAACAGAACCGTAAGGCGATAACGCTCAAATGGAAACAGGAAGCGTATCAGGGTATAACAACAAAGCTCACAGACTTCCAGAACAAATATCTTGATATGCTCAATTCCAAGGTCAATCTGAAAAGTAAATCCACATTTACAAAATACGGCGCAACGGTTTCCACGTTAAATGCAGACGGCATACTCAAGGAGGGTACTCCTGCCGGCGTATCTGTACGCTCAGGCACAAACGCAGTACCCGGTACATATAAAGTAAAGGTTCTCCAGACCGCTACACAGGCAAAATATCAGGGTAGTGCGATGGACGCAAGCTCGCTTGACTTATCACAGTACAGTGACGCTTCACAGAACTATTCGTTCAATATAACAGTAGGCACAAAGTCAACTGTTATAAACTTCAACGGCGGCAGTGCCGACAGTGTACGCTCGCAGATAAACAGCCAGCTCAAAGACGCATACGGTTCTTCGAACACAAGCGGTCAGGGTCTTGTTTATGTAAATGACAGCGGTAAGATTATATCCTCCGACAGACAGGCAATGTCACTTACCGGTGTTGCGAATATGTACGGCAACTTCACGTTTGATTTAAACACAAGCATCAGCGCAGGCACAAACAAATTCAATATAACCGTCGGTGACGAAACAGTAAGCGTTTCGTTTGAAAGCTACACGGCCGATTATTTCAATCAGACAGACAGCGCAACGCTCGGCGCTCAGAAAAGGGAAGAATTCCAGAGCCTTTATTTTGACGAGCAGGCTGAAAAGCTGTATAATGCGGCAAAGGCAGACGGCTCTGTAGATTTTGACGCATTGAAAGCGCAGGCTTACGATAAGGCAAAGCAGGCGGATTACGACAAAAAGTTCGAAAGCGAAAAGACAAAGGCAATGGCCGAGTATGACGAAGAGCTTAAGACCAACTATGACAACGGCATAGCAGACGGCTCTATAGCAGAAGGCACAAGCTTTGAGGACTGGAAAAAAACGCAGGCTGAATTTGACGAGAACGCTTTCAAGACAGCGTTTGACGAGCAGTACGCAAAGGACTTTGACGAAACCGCATTCAGAGCGCAGTTCGACAAGGATTATGACGAGCTTTCCGCATATAAGGATACGCTTAATGCCGATGATTTCAAGCTGTCCAACGAGGACCTTGCCGCTTATGCAAACAAGCACGAGCTGAACAAGGCCATAGGCAAGGTAAAGCTGTCGGACGGAACCGGTCTTAACATAGACGAAAACGGCACCGTAACAGCCGCAAACGGCAAGAAGCTCTCTGTAGCCGCAGACCCCTCAACGCAGAATACATTCGGTGCGTCTACAGCCAGAACGACTACGGCACAGGTAACAACAGCCACAACGCTTAAGGATTTAGGTGTTGAGGACAGTGCGACCTTCACTATAAACGGCACAAAGTTCACATTCACATCCGACTACACGGTGGCAAAGATGATGAGCGAAATTAATGCCAGCAAGAACGGCGGCGCAACCATGACGTTCAGCACGCTTACAAACAGCTTTGCTCTTAGCTCATCGGGCTACGGCACATCCGCATCTATTGAATTCTCCGCAGAAAACGGAAGTGCGGGTGCAGAGCTTCTCAGCACACTCGGTCTTACATCGGGTACGCTGACGCAGGGACGCAACCTGCAGCTTGAAGTAAACGGCGAAACGATAGAAACCGCGTCAAACAGCTTCACTGCGGACGGCACAACAATGACCTTCACATCTGCCGCACAGGGCGCAGAGTTCTCTTATGAGGTAAAGAAGGACAACAGCAGTGCGATAGACGCTATAAAGTCATTCGTTGAAGATTACAACAAGATTATCGAAGAAGTTTACGGTCAGCTTGACCAGAAGCCGGACTCCGACTACTACGCACTTACCGATGACGATATTGAGGATATGGACTTATCCGAAAAACAGCAAGAGAAGTGGGAAGAAAGGGCTAAGAAAGGTCTGCTTTACAACGACAGCACAGTTTCGACAGTAATGCAGAAGATGCGTTCTGTTCTTTATTCAACGGTAAAGACAGCGGACGGACAGACATTCAGCCTGTTCAGCATGGGCATTACGACAAGCGATGACTGGGGCGACCACGGCAAGCTCAAGCTGGATGAAACAAAGCTTGAGGCGGCGTTTGAGCAGTATGCCGACCAGATAGCAGATTTGTTCGCAGGTACAACGGTCGATGAAAACGGCAATACCGTAAAGACAGGCATAATGCACAAGCTTGATGACGTGCTTACGGGTGCGGTAAAGACGACCGGCGCAAGAAAAGACAAGGGTACACTTGTACAGCTTGCAGGTACAAAGACAGGTACATCAGCTACCGACAACTCTATATATGATCAGTTAAAGAGCATTTCAACGCTTATCTCGTCGCTTGAAACAAGATATGAGAAGCAGCAGGACAGATACTGGAAGCAGTTCTCTAATCTTGAAACAATGATGGGCTCGCTCAACAGCCAGACCAGCTACATTCAGCAGCTGATGCAGTTCTGATAAACCCTAAATAACACAAAGCGTAAGGAATACGATATGAATAACGCATTTTCTGCATATAAAAAACAGTCTGTTACAACGCTCACACCCGGTGACGTTGTGGTAAAGCTGTATATGGAGGCGGAACGTCAGCTCAACAGGGCGTCCTACTACATTCCGCTCAAGAATTACGAGGAAACAAACAAGGCTCTTATAAAGGCGCAGGACGTAATAAACGCTCTGCGTTCCTGCCTTGATATGAAAATACCCGTTTCCAAAAATCTCGACTCGCTGTATGAATATTTCAACCGTGAAATAGTTGAGGCGAACATTAAAAAGGATAAAGCCAAGGTAGATGCGCTCCTTCCTATGATAGCCGAGTTGCGTGAAGCATTTGCAGAAATCAACAGTATGAGCAGAGAACAGATGGAAGCGCAGGAAAAAGCGGCGCAATCCGCAATGCAGGAGCAGGCTTAAATCACACGGTGCTTAACCCCCACCGGAAAGGAATCCGATATAATGAAAAAGGCAGATGCACAAACACTGCTTACGCTCATGGATGAGCTGACGGAGCTTATGAACGAGTATGACCGCCGTACAGACAGAATGGTTACAAATGACCTTGAAGTCATTCAGCAGGTACTTTTATCCCGTAATGAGCTTATGGATAAAATGCGTCAGGTAAAGCAATCTATAATGGATATTGCAAACGCTCAGGTTCCTGCCGAGCGTGAGCTTATCCGTGATATACTGAACAATAAACCCGTCACCGAAAACCTCTCGTATGAGTTAAGACAGTTACAGTCAAAAATGCGCCATCTTCACGATATAAAAAGTGGAATTGACGAAAAGGATAAAAAGGTGACCGCTGTTGTCCGCCAGAGCTACGAGGATGTAAAGGCAGAGCTTGAATCGCTGAAGGTCGATAAAAAGAAAATCGACTACTACAGCAGCGTTAAGCTGGGCGGAAAGGGCAGAACCTTCAACACAAATTCATAACACCGGAAAGCACGACCGAAAATCGTGCTTTCTGTCTGTCTAAAAGCTGATTTGTTTTAAGCTATACATCAAAACGTATCACCAACACTGCCAAAAACAATTTCCGTACCGACAAGGCATTAATATTTTCGTGGGTGTATCTGTGCAACTGCGCTAACATTAACCTTTCAAAAAAACGCTACTAACCTGAGATATATGTACTAATATGCGGACGTGTAGCGTTAAGCGTTCCTGCATCGACAGGATATACAATGTTCAGGTGGTTGTTCAAGTTCAGCCAACACCCCGACGGGGTGTGGGTATGGGTAAGGAAAGAGGGATGCCAAGCTGAGCATTGCTTTAGCAATGCTCCCGCTCCTCACGTCGCTCAAGAGGAATAACTGATTTAGGAGAAAACCTAAGGGACAGGGTATAGGGCTGAGCACTTACCTTTGGCAATTGCTCAATCGTTTCGCTTTGCTTCACTGCAGCAGTCCAGCGGAGCTTTAGCGGAGTGCACGAGCCTTGCGTAAGCGAGGATCAGACTCTCCCTGCTCCCTTTGGTTGTCTCCCTCTTTCATATTGACAAGCGTATCTATTCGAATAGCGAACCCGAGAAGTGCTGTCCGATAAAAAGAACTATCGGCAGCTTGTTATCATAGTCAGAGCTGAATGATATAATAGAAGCACATCAAACAAAAGACTATTTCTACAATCTGCATCCACTGCTTTCGGGCAGTGGATTTTTTATATAACTGCTGACTACGGTAAAAATTAACAAATAAAACTTGTAATTTTATTCATAATTCGTATAAAAATTTATATAAAACACTTGACAAGTTATGAAGAATGTGCTACAATATAGTCACAGTCGGAAACAGGCTGTTGAGATAGAAATTAAAACAGATATTTGAATATGAAAGGGATGATCGTCAAAAATGAGTAAAAGCGTATACAGTCTTGTACTGACCGATGAGATAGTACGGGCGATAGACTCTCTTGCGTACAGAATGAACACCAGCCGCTCGGCACTGATAGACAGGATACTTGCCGAAAAGCTGTCGATGCAGACGCCGGAGATACGGATGCGTAACATAATGGAAAATATCGGCAGTTTTTTTGACGATGAGATTTTCCGCTTGCAGACTGCGGCGGGCGATGGAGGAATGCTTATAAAAAGCCCGTTGCCTTATAAATACAAGCCGACTATACGTTACTCCGTAGAACTGCTCAGAGAGGACAGGTATCTGGGCAGGCTGAAGGTCAGCTTCAGAACGCAGAATATGGCACTGATGGAGCTGATGAACGATTTCCTAACCTGCTTTGCAAATATAGAACGCAGACATTTGTCACGCTTTGACGGAATTGACGTGGTGATGCAGATAGACAACGATAAGATGGTAAGGATGCTCAACAAGCCTCTCATCAAGGACGGAAGGAGCGTCAGCGACCCGAATCTCATCGCAGAGGCTATTGCGGATTATGTCAATTTTCTTGACAGGGCAATTAAGCTCTATTTCGAAAACGCAGACAACAGAAAGCAGGCGGTTTCGCTTGTGGATTCACTTTATAATGAGCGTATCAAGACATTGAAGGTTATCCTGTGATGCCTTGTACAAACGAAGAAAGGATGATGTGATATGCTTAACACAAACAATCTGACACAGAAATCAATGGAAGCTATAAGCACTGCGCAGAGTATAGCTGTTTCATATCAGAACATGAACATAGAACAGCAGCATATTCTTCTTGCACTGCTTCAGGCTGAGGACGGACTTATCCCTCAGCTTATAAAGAAGATGGGTGCTGATGCTTCACAGCTTACAAGGCTTACAGAGCAGAGCGCCGCAGGAATTCCGAAGGTAACGGGCAGCGGCAGAGATCCTGAAAAGGTGTATGTATCTCCCGATGTTGATAAGGCATTTACAGCCGCTGAGGAAAAAGCAAAGCAGATGAAGGACGAGTACATCTCGGTAGAGCATCTGTTCATAGGACTTCTTGAAAAGCCGAACTCACAGCTTAAGGACATTTTCGCAAAGTGCGGTATTACCGAAAAGGCATTCTTACAGGCACTTGAGCAGGTAAGGGGCAGTGTGCGTGTTACCGGACAGAATCCGGAGGAAACCTACGATGTGCTTAAAAAGTACGGTCAGGATTTAACGGAACTGGCACGGCAGAACAAGCTCGACCCCGTTATCGGCAGAGATACTGAGATAAGGAACGTTATCCGTATTCTTTCCCGTAAGACAAAGAACAACCCTGTGCTGATAGGCGAACCCGGTGTAGGTAAAACAGCTATCGCCGAAGGACTTGCACTGCGTATAGTGCGTGGAGATGTTCCCGAAAACTTAAAGGAGCGCCAGATATTCTCGCTTGATATGGGTGCGCTTGTTGCAGGCGCAAAGTACAGAGGCGAATTTGAGGAAAGACTTAAAGCGGTATTGCAGACCATAAAGAAATCCGAAGGTCAGATAATACTGTTCATAGATGAGCTTCATACCATAGTAGGCGCAGGCAAGACAGATGGCGCAATGGACGCAGGAAATCTGCTGAAGCCTCTGCTTGCAAGAGGCGAGCTTCACTGCATAGGTGCGACAACGCTCAACGAGTACAGACAGTACATTGAAAAGGATGCCGCCCTCGAAAGACGTTTCCAGCCGGTAATGGTAAACGAGCCTACGGTAGAGGATACTATTTCTATACTGCGTGGCTTGAAGGAACGTTACGAGGTGTTCCACGGCGTAAAGATTCACGACTCTGCACTTATTGCCGCCGCAACGCTGTCTGACAGATATATTTCGGACAGATTCCTGCCCGATAAGGCGATAGACCTTGTTGATGAAGCGTGTGCACTCATCAAGACAGAAATGGAATCTATGCCGTCAGAGCTTGACGACATCCGCAGAAAGATAATGCAGCACGAGATAGAAGAAGCCGCTCTCAAAAAGGAAACCGACCGTATCTCCGTTGAGCATCTTGCCGAGGTACAGCAGGAGCTTGCCGAAATGCGTTCAAAGTTCAACGAGATGAAGGCAAAGTGGGAGAACGAGCGTAACGCCATCTCAAAGGTACAGAAACTGCGTGAGGAGATTGAAAGCACCAACAGCCTTATTGAGCAGGCTGAAAGAAGCTACGATCTGAACAAGGCGGCAGAGCTTAAATACGGCAAGCTCCCTCAGTTACAGAAGGAGCTTGAGGAAGAAGAAAAGCTGGCAGAGCAGTCAAAGTCCGCATCTATGTTGCACGATAAAGTTACAGAGGAAGAGATTGCAAAGATTATCTGCCGCTGGACAGGTATCCCTGTTTCAAAGCTGATGGAGGGCGAGCGTGAAAAACTGCTCCATATGGAAGATATACTTCATAAGCGTGTAATAGGTCAGGACGAGGCTGTCGAAAAGGTAAGCGAGGCTATACTGCGTTCAAGGGCAGGCATCGCAAATCCCGATCAGCCTATAGGTTCGTTCCTGTTCTTAGGTCCTACCGGTGTTGGTAAGACGGAGCTTGCAAAGGCTCTTGCCGAGGCTCTGTTTGACGATGAACACAGCATGGTTCGTATTGATATGTCGGAGTACATGGAGAAATTCAGCGTGAGCCGTCTTATCGGTGCGCCTCCGGGATATGTCGGATATGAGGAGGGCGGTCAGCTTACCGAAGCGGTAAGAAGAAAACCCTACTCGGTCGTACTTCTTGACGAGGTAGAAAAGGCTCACCCCGATGTGTTCAATATCCTGTTACAGATTCTCGATGACGGCAGGATCACCGATTCTCAGGGCAGAACGGTAGACTTCAAGAATACTATTATCATTCTGACAAGTAACCTCGGCTCATCGTATATCCTTGACGGTATCAACGATAAAGGCGAGATTTCCGAAGAAGCAAAAAACGAGGTCAACAAATTGCTCAAAACGCAGTTCAGACCCGAATTCCTCAACCGTCTTGATGAGATTGTATTCTACAAGCCGCTCCGCAAGGACGAGATTTCCGGTATTGTCGATCTTATGCTCGGCGAGCTTAAGAAACGTCTTGCCGATAAGGAAGTAGGCTTTGCTATTACAGATGCCGCTAAGGACTATGTAATCGACAACGGCTTTGACCCCAACTACGGTGCAAGACCGCTCAAGAGATTCATACAGCGTAAGATAGAAACGCTTATCGCAAGAAAGCTGATAGCCGATGATGTAGCACCCGGCAGTACGCTGACGGTAGACTATGACGGCGAAAAGCTGATTTGCAGTGAGAGCTGATAAATGAAATACGGTCACGGGCAACAGTCCGTGACCGTATTTTTGTACTATAAACAGTACAACCCTCGCCGGAAATATAGACAAGCGGTTATCGGTGTGCTAAAATATATAGTGCAAGGAGTGATATTTTGAGAAAGAAAATAACAGCGGTGCTGACTGCACTTGTAATGCTTACAGGCTGTTCGGCAAACGCTTCGGTTTCGTCGGAAAATGCCTCATCTTCATCCGGCTTTTCGTCGGAAAATGCTTCATCCTCATCCGACTTTTCGTCGGAAAATGCTTCATCCTCATCCGGCTTTTCGTCGGAAGTATCGGCTGAAGGCTCATCATACGGCGAAACGCAGAGCGTTACCCAGGAAAACGACAATGTAAATAACCTTGACAGTGATGAGATGAAGGTGCATTTTATTGATGTCGGACAGGGCGACAGCATTTTCATCGAACTGCCGAACACAAAGACAATGCTTATAGATGCGGCTGAAAATGAATATGCGGACAGGATAACCAACTATATTTATTCCTGCGGATACAATACGCTTGATTATGTTGTTGCCACTCATCCGCACAGCGATCATATCGGCGGTATGGCTGACGTTATCGGTGCGTTTAATGTCGAAAACGTTATATTAAGTCCCGCAACGCACACGACAAAGACGTACACGAATATGCTTAAGGCGATAGACGACAGCGGTGCTAAGGTAAAAATCGGAGTAGCCGGAACGGAGATTTTCTCTGACGGCGATTTGTCGGCGGTTGTGATAGCGCCTGTTACGGAGGACTACAGCGACCTTAACAACTCGTCCGTTATGGTGATGCTGACCTACGGCAGCAGGAAGTTTTTATTCACAGGCGATGCGGAAAACAGCGAGGAAAGCACGATTACAGCCGACATAGACTGTGATGTGCTGAAGGTCGGCCACCACGGAAGCAGTACCTCGACAAGCAGAGCTTTTCTGACAGCGGCAAGCCCCGAATATGCGGTCATATCCTGCGGTATGGGCAATTCATACGGACATCCGCACACCGAAACGCTCGACAGGCTGAAAGGTGCAGGAGTGAAGATATACCGCACCGATCTGCAGGGCGATATAATAATGACCTGTGACGGCGAAAAAATAACCGTGAATGCAGAGCCGAGTGCGGCAGGCGGTGCATCGTCCGTGGAGAGCAAATCCGAAACGACTAAAGCGACAACCACAACAAAAGTAACAACTACAACAGTAACAGAGAAACCTGCGGAAGAAAATCCCGTAAGCTATTCGTATGTGCTGAATACTAACACTATGAAGATACACCGTGCAGGCTGCTCATCGGTAAGTCGGATGAGCGAAGAGAATAAAGGCTATACGAATGACTATGACGGGGCGATAGCGCAAGGGTATGTGCCGTGTAAGATATGCAGTCCCTAAAAAAGCTGAAACAGAAAATGCTTCTGCTGTTATAAAAAACTTGCCCTCCCTGTTTATGCAGGGAGGGCAGTTTTATAGCTTTTTATATTTCGTTATGTCTTTCCAGTTTAAAGGAAAACCCATTTCTTTAAGAATATCAGTATGTGGTATTACTGAGTTTTTTACATAATTATTTATAAGTCTTGCCATTGCTTCTTTGTAATCTTTGAATTGTTCATTTGTAAGCATATAACGTAATGATATTACAACTGAAAACAAGTCATTTTTTCCATAAATATATTGTACACCTTTTTTAGCTATCCCAAGTTTTTTGTGAATAGGCAAATCGGGAATGCTGTCAGATGTTTTATATGTAAATAATCGTTCTCCGTGAGCACAGGCGTTCCGGAACTTTGTGAGGACGGTTGTGATTTGACCTAATTGCTTTTCATTGAGGCAAGCATAATTTTTACTTATACTTATTCTCAGACTTTGGGTAAAAAGCGAGTACATTTTTGAGATATTTCCGAATGTCAAAGCGTTTATAAGTACCCATAAAGGTAAATTTCCGTGCTTTGTTTTGGTATGTTCAATATAAAGATAATCTGTTTTGTTATTGACATACTTATCTCCAAGCAGTTTTACAAGTTTATTTATGTCTTGCTTGTTCCTATTGGTGGTATATTCATAATTGGTTTGAGTGAGGTAAGCTGTTTGCGACTCACCAAATCGGTCACAAAAATGATAGGAGATTAGTGACTTCAGATGCTGTTCAGCTTTAAGTATATATTTCAGATTGAGTTCACGCAGTGCTTCGTCAAACGTGTAAAGTGCAACAATATCTTCAAAATGTGTGTTATCCTTGTATTTCCCGGTCGTTTTATTCTTGAACAGGTGTTTATATCCACCAATGAGTTTGAAATATCCGATTTGATGAAGTGTGTCAATTGCTGAGTTTTCATCATCAATAATAAGATTTTTTTCATTTCTAAGTTTGTCAATCTGTTGTGTGTAAGTAAGAAAAGGCTTTGGCATTTTATAAATCCCCCAAAAAGTAAAAAGGGAGTTTCCGCAGAAACTCCCCCGGTCACAGGCCTCACAGGTTTCTGTAACTCGATCACTACACACATTATATCACTTTACAACGAAATTGTCAAGCGGTAAATATGCGCTATTATTATATTCCGTTTGCACTAAAATAATTACTGCTACTCAAACTACCTTCAACATACGCCGTCAACGCAAGTATAGTAAAACTCAAACTGTCAGGACGGCGAATTTGTAGCGGCTCACAGCCGCTTACTCAATATTCTGTATCTGCTCCCTTATCTTCTCAATCTCGCTCTTCATATCCACAACAAGTCTTGTTATGCGTATATCTGCCGCCTTTGAGCCGATAGTGTTGGTTTCCCTGTTGATTTCCTGAACCAGAAAATCAAGCTTTCTGCCTATCTCCTTGTCGCTGTCGAGCATTGAGCGCAGCTGTGAAAGGTGTGAGTGCAGACGTACCGTTTCTTCGTCAACCGCTGTCTTTTCGGAGAATATAGCCGCCTCGGTGAGTATTCTCTGCTCGTCAATATCCGATGAGCCGAGTATCTCTTTGAGCTTGTCTTCGAGCTTCTTACGGTATGCGGCGGTGCTTTCAGGTGAGTAAATTTCAACCTTGCTTACCATATCCTCTATTACATCTGCCTTTTCGAGTACATCAGCCTTGAGTGCCGCACCCTCTGTTTCACGCATTGCAATGAACTTGTCGAGTGCCGAGCCGACTACCGATGAAATATCAGCCCAAAGCTGTTCCTCGTCTGTTTCTTCTTTTATCACCGTGAATACATCGGGTATTCTGAAAAGATCGGATGCGGAAAGATCGTCCGTTATGCCAAGGTCGGGAGCGATAGTGCGGATAGCTTCTATGTACTGTGATGCTACCTGCTCATTTACCTTTACCGAGGTGTCCTTTACATCTATGTTGTAAACGAGGAGCGACAGCTCGACCTTACCTCTTGTTATCTTTTCCTTGAGCATTGTTTTCAGCTTAGGCTCAAGATACTGGTAGTTGCGTGGGAGCTTTGACGAAAATTCAAAGAACTTGTGATTGACACTTCTGATTTCGGCGATGATTTCTCTGCCGTTTATTACAGCCTGTTCTCTGCCGAAACCCGTCATACTTCTTATCATAGTGGGTATCCTTTCTGTTTTTATTTTTTTATCTGCCTGATTTTAATATACGGCTTTTATTTTCCTTTCCCCCCAGCCCCCTTTCCATTGGAACGGGGGAGAAATTACAGGGGCTACCGCCCCTGGTCCCCGTTGGGAGCTACCGCCCCTCAACCCTGACTTATTTGTTTATTATATTTTCAGTTCGCCGCTTTCAAGCATTGATTGTGCGGCAAGTAATATTCCTGTTTTTCCGGACGGATAGGTGATACCGCCCTGTAACCATACCGCAAACGGCTCTCTGAGCGGTGCGTCTGCTGAAAGCTCTATGCTTGCTCCCATTGTAAATGCGCCTGCCGCCATAATGACCTTGCTGTCATATCCGGGCATATCCCACGGCTCAGGTGTTGCCATAGAGTCAACCGGCGAGCCGTTCTGTATGCCCTTACAGAATGCACAGAGAGCGTTGGGTGTGCCGAGTTTTATTGCGGCGATTATATCCGTCCTGTTTTGATTGTACTTCGGGAACGTTTCATAGCCGAGCAGTGAGAAGAATGCACACGCAAAAACAGATGTCTTTACAGCACTTTCAACTATCTGCGGAGCTAAGAAGAAGCCGAGATACATACCCCTGTTTTCGTCAAGTGAACAGCCTACCTCTTTGCCCGTTCCGACAGTAGTCAGACGGTAACTGCACAGCTCGACCAGATCTTTTCTGCCTGCTATGTAGCCGCCTGTGCGGGCAATCGCACCGCCGGGATTCTTGATAAGACTGCCGATAATAAGATCTGCGCCGACCTCGGTAGGCTCACGCTTTTCTACAAACTCACCGTAGCAGTTATCAACCATTATAATTGCGTCACTGTTTACGCTCTTGACAGCACTGATTATCTCGCCTATCTTGCTTATTGACAGCGAATCACGGAGCGAATAACCTCTCGAACGCTGGATATATGCCACCTTACAGCCTTTAGCTACAGCCGCCTTTATTCCCTCAAGGTCGGGTGTGCCGTCAGGGAGAAGATCCACCTGCGCATACTTTACGCCGAACTCCTTCAGTGAGCCGCCGTGTTCGCCGTTTATGACCTCCGTTAATGTATCATACGGTGCGCCTGTTACACACAGCAGTGTGTCATTCGGACGAAGCACACCGAACAGGGCAGTGGAGAGTGCGTGCGTACCGTTTACAAAGCTGTGACGGACAAGTGCGTCCTCCGTGCGAAAAACCTCGGCATATACCATATCAAGCTTATCTCTGCCGTCATCGTTGTAGCCGTAGCCGATAGTGCCTTTAAGATGCATTTCGCTGACACGGTTGTTTATAAATGCGGAGAGTACCTTGTTTCCGTTGTACTCTGCGGTTTCGCTGATTTTCGCAAACTGTTCGCTTGCCATTTCCTCGGCTTTCTTTGCCGTTTCAAGCAGTCTGCTGTCGATATTGAAAAATTCCATTTTTATCCTCTTGCTATTTCATACGCTGTACCTGCAACCGTAAATCCGCAGTTTATATAAAACCGCTGTACGTTTTTCTTGCAGATAAGCATTATTTTTCTGTTGTCAAGTAAATTAGCCGTACAGGAAAGCAGTGCTGTTCCTATGCCGTTTTTCTGCATATCCCGTCTTACTGCGATGTGCGACAGAAAACAGCTTTTATCATCATCGAAAAGCACTGTCGCCGTTGCAGCGGGTTCGCTACCGTAATGCATTACGATAAGCCTTGATATACCGTGACGTACACGGTGGCAGGTGTCTGCATACCATTCGTCAAACTGATAGTCGGAAAGTGAAAATCCGCTTTTCAGTATCTCAAATACAGTGCGGTAGTCCTCGGTAAATTCCGCTTTCAGCCGATTGTTACACACGGCAGGCATTTGTCCCGATGTCATTATATAAAGCGTTTCGGATTCTTCCGACAGCTTGATATCCGACATTACGGCTTTTGCACCGAGCATTTCCGAAAACGTTATAATGCTTTGCGAATCGCCGTTTTCGTTGCAGTGAACATAAAGCTCGCCGCCGTAATAAAGGGCAAGCATATTATCGCCGGTATCGCCCTCATAGAACGTACAGAAGTCGTACCCCGTTCCGTAAGCCTTGCAATACGCATTTATCCGCCCGACTATCACGTTGTCTGACGGATAATCGGGCGGCAGTGCGCCGTATATTCTTCTTATCATTTTTCCGCAAGCGCAAGATACATTGCATACGCAAGCTCAGCGGTACTTTGCACATCGCTTTTCTTTATCATACACGACGGCGAGTGCAGATACCTGCACGGAACGGATAGTGCGACCGTTCTGATACCGCCGACAGATGAATGGATTGCTCCGCTGTCGTTACCGCCTGCTACAAGCGTCTTTGTCTGGCAGGGAACGTTTATCTCCTTTGCCTTTTCAAAGCCGAGCCGATACAGCTCACGGTCATATATCGTACTTCTGTCCATATAGCTTACTACACAGCCCTTGCCAAGCTCGCATACACGCTTTTCACCGTCATTGCCCGAAAAGTCGCAGGCTGTGGTGGTTTCAAGGACGATAGCGTAATCCGGCTTTACCGTATATGCGGCAACCTTTGCGCCTCTCGTACCTATCTCCTCCTGCACAGTAAACACGCAGGTAACGTCATACGGCAGATTCTTATTCAGTATATCTACCATAATGGCACAGCCTATCCTGTCGTCAAGCGCTTTCTCACGCAGATAGCCGTTGCCAAGTTCGGTATAATCGCTTCTGAAATATGCGCAGTCACCGGGAGAAACGTATTTTTCCGCTTCCGCCTTTGATGAAGCGCCGATGTCTATTGTCAGCGTGTCAAGCTTTACCGGTTCGTCACGCTCTTTGGGCGACTGCTGGTGTACCGCCTTGCCGCCGACTACTCCGACAGTGCCGTTTTTGAAGTGAAGCTGTCTGCCGATAACTACTTCGGGATTGATACCGCCGACAGTTGTAAATTTAAGATTTCCGTCATCGGTGATGTAGGTCACGATAAATCCGACCTCGTCCTGATGGGCGGCAAGCATAACCTTGTTTTTCGGGGTCTCAGCACCCTTTTTATTTACTACGATGTTGCCCAGCGGGTCGATTTTTGCGTCGCACTCCTGCGGCAGCATTGAAAGTATCAGCTTTGTTACATCGCCCTCATCACCGCTTGTACCGTCGGCAAGACACAGCTTTTTTATATTCTCAAACAATTCAGCCATTTTCGGCACCGCCCTTCGTGGCAAAAGCCGTAATCAGCTTTGCTGTGGATATAACATCGTCTGTGTCGATGATTTCGGCCGGAGTATGCATGAATTTAAGCGGAATTGACAGCGTACACGCTTTTGCACCCGACTTGTTCACACTCATTGTGTCGGCGTTTGTGCCTGTTTTTCCGCCCATGACCTCAAGCTGATACGGAATATTTTCCGATTTTGCAAGTGATATGAGCCTGCCTGACAGCTCTCTTGAAAGTGACGGCGCAATGCCTATCATAACGCCCTTTGACATATCGGCGCATTTTGCCCTGTCGCTGTCGGGAGTTTTCGCAAAGCTGACGTCCATTTCAAGAATATAGTCGGGGTCAAGGTCATATACGGCTATTTTCGCACCGCTCTCTCCCGTTTCTTCCTGCGTTGTAAACGATACGTCAAGGTCAAACGCAAGTTCCTTACTTTTAAGCATTTCGAGGGCAACCAGTATAGAAGCTACTCCGCACCTGTCGTCAAGCGCACCTGCACAGTATCTTGTGCCGAGCATAGCCACAGGCTCACAGTCGAAGGTTATCCTGTCGCCAAGCTCAATACGGCTTTCAAGTTCCTGCTTTGTATAGCCCGTGTCTATAACGATTTCCTCAATTTTAGGCACTCCGTCACCGCTCTTTACATGGGGCGGAAGAACGGATACAACGCCCTTTACCTTTTCCTTGCCGTGAATCGTCACGCTCTGCGCCGCAAGCACACGTCTGTCGGGACCGCCTACCGCACCGACCTTTATAAAGCCGTTATCGTCAATAAACGATACGATAAGTCCCACCCTGTCGATATGTGCGTCAAGCAGAAGCTTCGGCTTGTTGCCCGTACTTTTTATATGTCCGATAACGTTGCCGAAATCGTCAATACTGCAGTCGTCCGTGTAGCTTTCAAGCATTGACAGTGCGATTTCGGACGCACTTCTTTCATCGCCCGAAACGCCGTCAACACTGCACAGACGGTACAGCATACTGTTAATATCCATTGTCATCTTTCTTTCATGGCTTAATATAAGCCGTCCATTTTTATCTTTTCCTTTACTCTTTCAAGCTCCGCTATAAACTGCTCATCGAGCTTGCTTAAGCTGTAGCCCTTCGGGAAAATAAGCACGTCCTTGTTTACCTTGTAGGGAACATCGCATTTCAGCTGTACCATTGCGTGCTGTTCAAGACAGCTTTTAGGAACGGGCGAAACCCACATATAAGTGTTATACAGGTTTCCGAGCAGGTCAAACTGACTTCCTCTTTCATAAACATATATACGCTTTTTACGGTGTTCCGAAACGCTTGAACGTGATACCTTCGAGAATGACAGTGACGGCACGGAAAGGTCGCCGTGTACTATCTCGATATAATCCTCCAGATCGGAATATTTCACTATACCGTCCGGATTTTCCTTTGCAAGCGGGCTGTCCTTGTTCACAAGAAGCCTGTATTCAAACTCCCATAACGGACGGTATTTCAGATTCTTCCCGTCAAGCATTGCAAAATACTGCTTTTCGTGGATATTCTGATACCTGATTATTCCCAGCTTGAAGTCGAAGTTCAGGATGTTGTTGATAGCGTCCATCGAATTTGTTTCCTTGAAATTGATGGATATTTCCTTGTCGGTATCAAGCAGGCTCACAAAGTTTGAAAATGCCTTTGTGATATAGGTAGCTCTTGGAACGGAAATGCTGAAACGCACACCGTCATCCACCTTAGGCTTGTAGAGCGATACCATTTCGTCAAACTGATCAAGCACCGCCTTTGCGTAGCCTAAGAATTCGCCGCCCTTTTCCGTAGGAGCAACCCCTTTTGTAGTCCTGCGGAATATTGTGATGCCGATTTCATTTTCCAGCTCTTTTATAGCCTTGCTGAGATTAGGCTGTCCCATGAATAAATTGTTTGCCGCCTTTGTGATCGAACCGGTTTTTTCGATCTCAACCGCATATTTAAGATGCAGCAGGTTCATTTAAAACCATATCCTTTCATCACAGAGGGAAAAACCTCTGTTAAATTATAACCCTTTTAATATTTAATTTTCTTTTTTAGGTTCAACGTGTGAAAAAGACTGTATTGCCTCTGTTATAGTCTTTTCGTGTGCGAGCTTACCGTACTTGTCAACCTCTGCCTTGTTCTTTTCGCCGTGTGTCAGGCAACCTGCTCCCCCGATGCAGCCGCCGACACAAGCCATACCTTCAATGAAGTTGTTGGGCAGAAGATTCTTTGATGCACGCATAAGCGCACGCTTGCATTCTTCGATACCGTCGCAGGAAAGTCCGTTCAGCTTGAAGTCCTCGTTGCCCTGCTCCTTGAGAGCCTCGGCAACTGCGTCTGCAAGGCCGCCGCAACGTGCGAATATCCTGCCGTAGTACGATGCGTTATCAAGCACCGTTCCCTCAAGCTCGGATACCTCTATATCCTTGCTGTCGAAGATAGCCTGTAACTCTTCAAACGTCATTGCATAGTCTACATAAGGCTTTACCTTATCCCACTGTACCTCCATCTTCTTTGCTGTGCAAGGTCCGATGAATACTACCTTGGCTGTGGGATCGCTGTCCTTGATGTACTTTGCTATTTCAGCCATAGGTGACAGGTTGTGTGAAATCTTGTCTGTCATAGTCGGGAATGCCTTCTCGATGTACATTACGAATGCGGGACAGCACGAGCTTGTAAGGAAGCCCTTTTCGGCAAGCTCCTTTGACTCCTTGTACGCTACCATATCCGCACCGAGCGCCGCCTCAACTACGCTGTGGAAGCCAAGCTGCTTGATAGCCGTAACCACCTGATCGAGTTTCGCATAGCTGAACTGGCTTGCGATCGAGGGTGCTACAACCGCATAAACCTTATAATTCTTGCTGTTGTCACTGCCCTTTAACGTTTCTATAATGTCAACGATATATGACTTGTCGCTTATCGCACCGAACGGGCAGGTGTAAACGCACGCACCGCACGAAATGCACTTGTCGTTGTCAATGTGAGCCGCCGCCGAGCTTGTGTCTGTCGCTCTTGAGATAGCGCCTATCTTGCAGGCTCTCTCACACGGACGCTTGAATTCCAGAATAGCGCCGTAAGGACAAACCTTTGCACACTGACCGCAGTTTACGCACTTCGACTTGTCGATGTGCGCCTTCTGATGCTCGTCAAATGTGATAGCACCCATACGGCAGACATCTTCGCAACGGTGCGCTATACAGCCTCTGCATGCCTCCGTTACATCATAGCCGCCTACGGGGCATTCGTCACAGGCAATATCTATTACCTCAATTACGTTGGGGTTTGTCGGATCGCCGCCCATAGCGATTTTAATACGTTCCGAAACGATAGCTCTCTCCTTGTAGATACAGCATCTCATTGTGGGCTTATCCTTGACTATTTTCTTTGCAACGTCATTAAAGAAGCTGAACGAATCCGCAGGCTTTTCAGTACCCTCTGTCGTCCATGCGTGTCTTGCGACTTCTCTTAAAACCTTGTACTTCAGATACTGTACCTTGGTGTCAAACTTTCTTAACTTCTTGTCCATTTTTCTTACTGCGGATTTCCCCGCCGACCGCCCGAGCGGCCGCTCCTTTCACATAGTTTTTTCTTCTTGTTCTACTTTTTTATATCGGCTTTCTCTTTAGAAATAGCTTACTTTTATTTTCTTGCCCATTTGCCTCAGGCATTTGCTCAGCTCGTCAACAAGCTGCATTTTTATGTTGAAGGTGATAGGCAGGTTAGGGTTCTGGTGTGCCGCATTGACAGCCCTGCCCACATAGAAATTAATATCTGTAGCGTCCTCAAAGAGCATTCTCGCTATGCACGATGCGCCGTCCTGAAGTATCGTCCAGTCATCGTACAGCTTGTTTTCACCCAGATAATCCTTAGCGTAGTCAAGCACCTTGCTTATCGTGATAACGCCCTCTGTAACTATATCTACGCCCTCAATGGTAGCCATAGGCGGAATATCGGGGCTGATGTAGTCAAGGCAGGGTATAACCGGCTTTCCGAGAAACTGTCCCGTAAGTGTAGATGTCGTACCGCCGCAGACAATATGCTTTCCTTCTTTTGAAAAGAACAGCGTCATCATCTTGTTCAGATCCTTTGGATCGGACGGCGGACCTATCATAAGGTTCACCTGTTCACGCTCACGGATCTTTATGACCCCGACAGTAGTATCATCGCCCGGCGAGCCGCCGTACAGCCTTACGCATTCGTCAAGCAGAAGCGTGGCAAGTGCCTTTGCGGAATACTCCCTGTCATATACGCCTTCCATGAATTCTATTATATTATCTCTCTGCCACCCGAAATTGAGCGACGAGCCGACGCCTGCATAGATAGCGCCGTCACTTGTTGTGATAAAGGTATCGTCCAGCTTCAGCTGTACCTTTGAAATATATATCGTCTTGCCGTCTATCTGATTTATGGTTTTCGGATAGTCAAAATTCTTGCCGTCACGCAGCATTATCACCTGCGGATTATCGTACTGGATTATCTCGGCTTCCTTGTTGTTTACCACTCTGATGATCGTAAAGGTCGAATATGCGACCTTGCGTACCTCACACACGGGAAGCGTTGCCGCCATTGTTGCAACACAGTCCTCAACGCTCATACTGTTTGCCATCATAGTGGATATTATCTTTGAGGTCAGCGTTGAAAGAATTGATGCTTTTACACCGCTTCCCAGTCCGTCTGCCAGCACAAAAACAATCGAGTTTTCGTCCTGCTCGACAAGCTCCACATGGTCGCCGCAAAGCTGTTCATCGTGCTTGTTGACGCTCAGATAACCTATATCGGTGCAGAAGCTGAACGCTTTACTGTTCATCATTTGACAGGTTCTCCTTAAGTTTTGTAAGTGCAACCTTTGTTTCAGCGGTCGTTTCACCGAGCAGTGACGCTATTTCCTGAACGACACGCATCTGCTTTTCGATTACCTTGTCAGTGACCGCAATAGTTTCGGCGGCGTTCTTCTCACGCTTCGCCCTTGATATTTCTTCGCCTGTAATATCACGCATTATCGACATTATGATATGATAGCTTTTATCATATATTATCGTTTCCTCGACATACTTTCCGTATTCGGCAAGATATGTACGCTTGTTGTGGATATTTTCGCCCGTGCTCATAACCTCAAGATATGATACGGGGTCGAGTATCCTGACAACAGGACAGCCCATAACATCCGACAGGCTCTTTATATTCATTATTTCACGGGCGGCCTTGTTTATCTGCTGTACTTCAAGGTCCTCGCTGAGTACCATAATGCCGTTGGGCGTGTTGTTGATTATATTATCCGAGAAGCTCTCCGCTTTCTCCTTGAGATACGGCAGACACATTGTAAGATCCGCCTTGCCCTGTAATATAGCTACCGCTTTTTCACGGCAGGTATCATATCCGCAGCTTCCGCAGTTAAGCTCCTGTGACGGATCGCTCTTGTTCATCTTGCGGAGTATTTCTTCTATTGCCTTGCTTCCGGGCATGGTTTTCTGCATACTGATAAACGGGAGCGATTTTGTCATATCCGCAAGCTCCACAGTATCAAATCTGCCGCTTCCGGCAAACTCGTCCACAGCCCTTCTTTCGTGGATAACGCCCTCGTGCTTTTTATCCATCGCAGGACCGCCTATACAGCTGTTGACGCAGGCAGACATTTCTATAAAGCACTTTCCCACGTTGCCGTCTATAATATCACGCAGAGCGTTACGGCAGTTCTCCACACCGTCTATCGCCATATAGAGATATTCGGGGTTGTCCTTGTTCATAGAACGCAGAATGCCCGATGTCGTGGGATACAGCCTTGTCTTTGCTCTGTCGGTTCTTCCGGCATTGTCAGAAACCGGACAGACCTCTATGTTTTCTTCCTTGAGCCAGCCTGTAAGCTCCTCAAATGTAAGCACGCAGTCTATAGCACCTGCGTAAGCGTCAGCCTCCGCCTTTTTCGAAAGGCACGGGCCGATGAACACGGTGTGACAGCCGGGATATTTCTTCTTGAGTATCTCTCCGTGCGCAAGCATGGGCGATTTCACCTGTGCAAGATAGGGGAGAGCCTGAGGGTAGTATTTCTGTATAAGCGTATTTACCGTGTGACAGCACGAGCTTATGATTATTTTATGCTCGCCGTCCGCAACCAGCTTTTCATACTGCTCGGTAACAAGCTGTGCGCCCTCGGCGGTTTCCTCCGCTCCCGCAAAGCCCAGCTTTTTAAGAGCGTCGTTTAAAGCGGTTATGCCGATACCGTCATAGTTTGCCACAAAGGACGGAGCAATGCTGACATAAACGGGAGTACCCGAGGCAATAAGCTCTTTTGCTTTGCCCACATCGTTTCTTATCTGCTTTGCGTTCTGCGGACAGGCTACAAAGCACATACCGCACAGAATACATTCGTCCTCGACAATGTTCGCCTGCCCGTCAGAAAAACGGATAGACTTTACCGGACAGTGTCTTATACATTTATAACAGTTTTTGCAGTTGGATTTCTTCAGCCGTAAATAACTCATATATTACACCTTGCCATAAGTTTTAGCAGTGAATTTTTCCGCATTCACAATAAAGCGCTCGTGAGAGCCCTTGCCGATAACATCCTTTTCATCCCTTGCAACGACCTCAAATACAAGTCTGCGGTTGTCGATTTCGGTAAGGACCGCTTCTGCGGTAACATTCATACCGACGGGAGTAGCGGCAATGTGTGCAACATCCAGCTTTGTGCCGACAGTGGTCTGTCCGTCCTCAAGCTGTCCTTCAAGCGCCTTGCAGGCAGCCTTTTCTATAAGTGCGATCATCGCAGGAGTAGCGAAAACTTTGAGTGAGCCGCTGCCCATTGTGACAGCCGTATTGGTGTCATCGACCTTAACTTCCGCTTTTCCTTTTGTTCCTGTTGTGAGCATTTAAAATTCACCGTTCCTGTTTATTTTTTTGTACCTCCGTCAGTCAAGACAGACAAGTACCTTTTCGTCAAATATCTGCTGGAAGTTGTTTTCGTTTACTCCGCAGATTATTTCATCGTCTATTTTTATCGTAACGCCGTCTGTGCATCTTCCAAGACAGAAAGCAGCACCGAGATTTACCTTATCTCCGATGTTGTGGTTTGCTATGTAGTCTTTTGCAAGCTCGATTATTTTGTACGAGCCTTTCAGATGGCATGAGCTGCCGACGCAGATGCTGATGTTCTTCATAATACTGTTTCCTTTCGAATAAAGCGGAGTTATCAGAAAATGTGACCGTCCCTGATTTCAAACTCCAGATTTTGTGAAAGCACCGCAAGAGAAGCCGCAAGATTTTCATACTGGACTATTACGCCGGTCGGAACAGACAAATGTACAGGTGCAAAATTCCATATTGCAAGTATACCGCTTGCCACCATTTTGTCGCATACCGATTGTGCGCATTCCGGAGGAACGCAGATTATACCGATATGTACTTTAAGCCTTGAGCATATATCCGCCATTTTATCAGCCGGAAGTATGCGCTTGCTGTCAATAATGCTCTCATCCGTGTCAAATGCCGCTACTATGTTAAGTCCGTAGCGGTCAAATTCCTTATATGAGAGAAGCGCCTGTCCAAGCTTTCCCGCACCTGCGATTACCGCCTCTTTCGTATTGTCATATCCGAGAAAGCTCTCAAGATCACGGATAAGCTCCGCCGCAACATAACCCGTTTTCGGCTTGCCTCCCGTAACGCTCACCGATGCCAGATCCTTGCGGACTTGCACCTCGTTCAGTTTAAGATCGTTTGCAACAGTGGTAGCGGAAATATTGCGTACCCCGTCCGCCTGCTTTTTCTTCAGATAATCAAGATAGAATGGCAATCTCCTAAGTGCCTGCCTAGAAATTGTACCGTTCATTTGTTCTGCCTTTCTGTGCGGAAGATATAGTTCCTCCGTCTGTCTATACATATAATATTATATTAAAAAATGTAAGCCCTGTCAACCGATTTCGCCAAAATCGTTAAAATTTTATCGAATTGACGGACGAATACTCCAAGACAGGAAAAAACATACCTGAAATGCCGTCCGAAAGAATGTTTGTTGTAATTCCGCACAATTACATAACACTGTTATGTTGCTGTTTTGGTGCAATGCTATGAAATGGTGTCAGGGGTATTGACATTAAGACGGATATAGGTTAAGATAACAGTGTTATGTAAAATCTCTGCGGAAAGGAAGTGCCTTTATGAGCGATAACGAAACAAGACAAAAGCTGATAGACAGCGCAAAGAAAGAGTTCTTTGAAAACGGCTTTGCAAAAGCCTCGCTCAGAAAGATTTGCACAAACGCAGGTGTCACGACAGGCGCTTTGTACTTCTTTTTCAAAAACAAGGACGATTTGTTCAGTGCAATTGTCGCACCTCCGCTTTTAAAGCTGAAAGAAATGCTGATTAAGCATAACCGTGAGGACGAGGAGTATATGGGTTCGCCGGACGAGCAGACGAGGAGCGTTGAAAATCAGCTTTCAACTCATAAAGAGGCAGTCACTATGGTCGGTTATCTTTATGATAATTATGACGCATTCCTGCTGCTGCTCACAAAGTCGCAAGGCTCTGTCTACGAAAACTGTGTTGACGAGTTCGTTGCACTTATGGAAGAGGGCTTTCGCTCAGGTGCAGAGGCATTGCTTAAAAATATGCCGGGTTGCCGCATTGACGAATATATGCTTCACTGGCTCGCCCATATGGATATAGAGATGTTCATCCATCTGCTTACCCACGTTCCCGAAAAGGAGAAGGGACTTGCGTATGCCGAGAAAATGATCGGCGCAATGGTAAAGATGTGGTTTGATTTGTTGTTTGTAAAAGATGAATAATGCTGACCGCCTTACACGGCGGTCATTAAAAGCACCATAGGATAACGCTGTTATGTTAGCAATAACTAATACAGTTAGATAAAACTAATATTGATGCTGGAGGACAAAGAAATGTATCTTGAAGTAAAAGACGTAAAAAAGAGCTACGGCTCAGACGCAGGCTACACACAGGTATTGAAGGGTGTGACCACAAGCGTTGAAAAGGGAGAAATGTGTGTAATACAGGGAACGAGCGGTTCGGGCAAATCGACGCTCCTTAACTGCATAGGCGGCCTTGACATTATGGACAGCGGCTCTGTAAAGGTTGACGGCACGGAAATATTCGGGCTAAAGGCTGATGCTCTGGCAAAGTACAGAAAGGCAAACCTCGGCTTTATATTCCAGTTCTACAACCTAGTGCCTAATCTTACTGTCGAGGAGAATATTCAGGTATGCGAGTACCTTACCGATAAGCCGCTTGATATGAACGAGCTTCTCGATACGCTCGGACTTACCGAGCACCGCAAGAAGTTCCCATCACAGCTCTCCGGCGGTCAGCAGCAGAGATGCGCCATAGCAAGAGCGCTGATAAAGAACCCAAAGCTCCTGCTGTGCGACGAGCCAACGGGTGCGCTTGATTCGAAAACTTCGAGAGATATACTTGTGCTTCTCGAACAGGTAAACAGGAAATACGGCACTACTATGCTGATAGTAACGCATAACAATGCGATAAAGAATATGGTGCACAAGGTGATAATCCTCAAGGACGGACTTATCAAAAAGGATTATTACAACGAAACGCTTATACCTGCCGCCGAGCTGGAGGATCTGTAATATGAACAAGGTGCTTTCAAAAAGAATACCGAGGGAGTTTAAGTCTAATCTCCCTAAGTACATCGCACTGCTGCTTCTGATAGTGCTTTGTATGTATCTGGTGACAGCAATGGTGGCAAGCTCGGAAACGATTATTATCAGAACAGACGAGCATAATGCCGCAAATCACGTTGAGGACGGCCAGTTCACGACATTCTTGCCTCTGACAGATGAGCAGGAAAAGGATATTACCGATAAGGGCGTTACCCTTGAGCGTATGTACAGCCTTGATATAAAGGCTGAGGACGGTTCAACTCTCAGAGTGATGAAGAACCGTAAAAATATCGACCTTGTCGAGCTTATAAGAGGCGAATATCCGTCTAAAGACAACGAAGCAGTAGTTGAACGCAGATATACGGAAGAACACAGCCTTGATGTCGGCAGTAAGCTGACAGTCGGCGGTACGGAGTATACCGTATGCGGCATAGGCACATCTCCCGACTATGACGCACCGTATCAGAATATGTCCGATATGGCTGTATCAAGCAAAAATTTCGGTATTATCTTTGTTACCGACAGTGAGTACGAAAGAGTGTCGGACAGTTCAAAATCGGCGCAGACCTTCACATACGGCTATCTTCTCGGAAACGATATGACCGATGATGAGCTGAAGGAGCTTATCGAGGATTTTGATTTTGACTATACGAAGGTTACCGACAAGTATTATCTTGAAACGGTAAACGAGGCGCTTGAAAAGCGTACCGAAATAGAAAATGGCATCAATGATTTAGCCGAAGGTGCGGACAAACTTCATAACGGGCTCAAAGACCTGTCGGACGGAGCCGACACGCTTTACGGCGGTATGAATGATTTGTCGGACGGCTCGGATAAGCTGTATGACGGACTTAAGACTCTATATGACGGCACAGTACAGCTTCACACCGGTATGACAAGCATATATGACGGCGCATCGGCTCTTGACAAGGGTCTTGGCGAGCTGTCAAGCGGTGCTGCCTCACTGAACGGTGCAATAGCAGGAGCAGATTCCGCAGGGCTTATCCCTCCCACGATGAACGCTCTTGTAAGCGGTGCGGACAGCCTTGCCTCAGGACTTAAAAGTGCAAAAAGCGGCTCGTCTGAGCTTGTATCGGGCATAAGCAGTGCAAATAGAGGAGCAGAGCAGTTATCGACAGGCGCAACCGATGCGATAAACGGAGCAAAGGAGCTTGCCGATGGCACAAAAGACGCTAAGAACGGCGCTAAAGCGCTTGCAGACGGAGCAAAAGACGCAAAGGACGGCGCAGGCGAGCTTGCAGACGGTATACACGAGCTTAAGAGCAATATCGGAAAACTGCTCGATGCGGCTTTCGACCTTGATCTGACCAACCTTACATCGTTTGTGAAAAGAGCGGATAACGTCCGTATCGCAGGTGCGGCAGGCGATGTCGTAATGAATAAGTACGGCGGACTTGCGGCGTGCGTAATTCTTATGGCGCTGTTTGCATATGTAATATCCGTATTCGTTGTTCATCAGATAAACAGGGAGAGCAGTGTAATAGGTGCATTGTACGCTCTCGGAGTAAGTAAAGGCGCACTTATAAGGCACTACATAATGCTCCCCACGATAATAGCATTCATCGGCGGCATACTCGGCTCGGCGATAGGCTTTTCCCCTATGTCGATACAGTCACAGCTTGCGGACAGCTACTCGTATTTTTCACTGCCCGATTTTCAGACGGTAATACCGCTTTACCTTGTGATATATGCCGTTGTCATTCCTCCCGTGATAGCGGCAACAGTAAATGCGTTTGTTATAAACAGACGTCTTTCCGCACCGGCGCTGTCGCTAATGAGAAACGAGCAGAACGTAAGGAATATCAGCCGTATGGAGATAAAGAGCGGCGGCTTTGTAAGAAAGTTCAGAATACGTCAGCTTCTGCGTGAGATGAGAGCGAATATCACGGTTGCGGCTTGTATGTTCGTTTCGATGCTCATTCTTATGCTCGGACTTGACTGCTATTCAATGTGTAATAACGTAACAACAGATACGCTTGCAGGCGCAACATACGAGTATATGTATACGCTTAAATATCCGACCTCCGAAGTTCCCGATGGCGGCGAAGCGTGTTATGTCGAATCGCTCGAAAAGGAAAAGGACGGCTACACGCTTGATATTACGGTAATAGGCATAGACAGCGATAATCCGTATTATAACGTTGATGTGAAAAATGGAAAAAGCATTGTCACAGCGTCGTTATCGGTAGCCCAGAGATACGGAGTAGCCGAGGGCGACAAGCTCATACTTACCGATGAGGCGGCAGGCACCGACTATGCTTTCACTGTCGACAGTATAAGCGATTATTCCGCAGGACTTGCTGTATTTATGGATATTGACAGTATGAGAGAGCTTTTCAGGCAGGAAGACGATTACTACAATATGGTACTGTCCGACAAAGCGCTTGACATAGACGAGGGCAGAATTTACTCGGTAACAACAAAGTCTGATATTGAACGCTCGTCAAAGATATTCAGCGAGCTTATGAGCGGAATGGTTATAACGCTTGTCGGTACATCGGCTGTAATTTTTGTAGTGGTAATGTATCTTATGATGAGCGTTATGATAGACAGAAGTTCGTTCGGCATCTCACTGCTGAAAACCTTCGGCTACAGCAAAAAAGACGTTAAGAAGCTGTACCTTGACGGTAATGCAATCACTATAGCAATATCGGCAATAATCTGCTTGCCGCTGTCAAAGCTCGTAATGGACAGAATATATCCTTCGTTTATCCCTAACGTTGCCTGCGGAATTAACCTCAATTTTGCGTGGTATTTATATCCCGCTTTGTTTATCGCCGTTATGCTGATATATCTTCTCACAAGCACGCTTCTTGTAAGAAAGCTGAACAAAATTACACCCGCCGAGGTGCTGAAAAACAGAGAGTAAGAGAATTAAACAGAACATAAAACCGCTCCCGACCACATCAGCCGGGAGCGATTTTCAGTATTCGATTTATTTATGCCAACTCTTCCGCCAGCTCATCAATCTGTGCCACGCTTGCATCATTCAGCGCACAGGTAATCTTGACCGTCTTGTCAAGGATATTAAGCTCCTTCGACTTTTCAAACATACCTGCCATGACCTTAGCCGCCATAGGCGCCCATGCGCCGTTTTCGATAAACGCAACCGTCCTCTTCTGATAGTTTCTCTCGGTAAGACCCTCTATGAACGTTCTCATAAACGGGAACACATCCGCATTATAGGTAGGCGTTGCAAGCACCAGCTTGCCGTAAGCAAATGCGTCCGAGATTGCCTTGGACATATCGCATCTTGCAAGGTCTGTGATAATAACATCAACATTCTTTGCCTTCAGCTTGTCATATAAAAGCTCTGCGGCTTTCTTTGTGTTGCCGTAGATTGAAGCATAAGCTATCATAACACCGTCCTTTTCGGGAACGTATGACGACCACTTGTTGTAAAGATCAAGATAATGTGCAAGGTTTTCACTCAGTACAGGACCGTGTAACGCACAGATTTTCTCTATATCAAGCGTAGCGGCCTTCTTGAGAAGCGCCTGAACCTGCGCACCGTACTTTCCCACAATGCCGATATAATATCTGCGTGCCTCATCATCCCACGCCTGCTCGCTGTCGGGCGTGCCGAACCTGCCGAAACCGTCCGCAGAGAACAGGATCTTGTCCTTTGCGTCATACGTTACCATAACCTCCGGCCAGTGTACCATAGGAGCGAATACAAAAGTCAGAACGTGACTGCCAAGCGTCAGAGTATCGCCCTCTTTTACGGTAAGCGTGTTTGTTATGGTAAGGTCGGGGAAGAATCCCTTTATCATCGTAAATGTCTTTGCGTTGCCGACTACCGTTGTATCGGGATAGAATTTCAGAAACTCCGCAATACTTGCCGAATGGTCAGGCTCCATATGCTGAACCACCAGATAATCCGGTTTCCTGTCGCCAAGCTCCGTTTTTACCTTTTCAAGCCATATTGCCGAAAAGTTTATATCGACAGTATCCATAACCGCCGTCTTTTCGTCAAGAATGACATAAGAGTTGTAGGAAATGCCGTCAGGCACTTTGTACTGACCTTCAAACAGGTCGATTGTGGTGTCGTTTACACCGACATATTTTACGTCTTCTGAGATAAACATATTAAAATTCTCCCTTCTTTTGCAAGAAATCTACAGATATTTTAACACATCTGAAATAAAAAATCAATAGGTAAATTCAAATAAATTCACGGTTTACAAAGAAATCAGTATTTGTTATCATTGTTCTTCCGCTTTTCCTCGATATGTCGCACACGTTCTTCAAAATGCTCCTTCAGCATCTCGTTTTTCTCGTTCGCCTTGTCCGAGATTGCATCGTACCTGTCAACCACATTGTCACTTATCTTAACAAAGTTTTCGGTAAGCCTTTCCTTCACCGTGTCGATTTTTGAAGTGTCACCGCTGTTATCTGCCGTTATCGGTGCATTTTTATCTGCGCTTTGGTTTTTGTCCGTATGCCGAAGAAGCATGGCAACTCCCAGTACAAGTGTGGTAAGGTAGACTATAACACCCGAACAGGTTATTATTATCAGCTTATCGCTTTCGCTGAGCCACGTCGCATATACCGTAAGCGAGCGGATAAGAGTAACTGCGGATACGCCTGCGTCCGCAAGAGAAATGTTTCGTATAGCGCTGAGAAGCGGCGAGCGGTGCTGCTGCACTTTTATAAGGTTGATTATCGCACGGGTAAGCTTTATGACCGTGTACACAGCTATACTTGCGATGACAAGCCGTGCATATTGCCGTGCCGTATTGTGTATCATACTGTACAGCTCGATAAGCATAAGTACCACGCTCATAACAATAAACATCATACCCGTAAACCGCATTACATATACTTCCGATACTACCTGTATGCCCTTATCCAGCTTTTTTTCATACGATACAGCCATATAACGCATCACGGCAAGCAGACCGTAATACACGCACAGTATCATAAACCATATCGAGCCGTAGAACAGACCGAGAACGCCGTTGTATGCGGCATAGGCAACATTCAGCGTCAGCGAGCCTGCGGTGTACAGCACTATCCGAAAACGCTTGCTTTGCGTGAACAGGCGGATAAATTCTTTCAGCCTGAGTCTGTGTTTTTTCAGTTTATCCGCCTCCTTTGAGAAATTAAGTGCCGTCACAATTTATAACCGTGACGGCATAGCTTGCTATTATATTTTACCTTATCCGCACAGAAAATGCAAATATCATATCATTTTATCATAGCTGTCAAGGAAGTGGTGCTTTTCCCCTCCCTTTTTCCACGCAATGACAGTATCAATATTCACGTTTTCAACGCTCTTGAAAATATGCTTTTCAACCTCAGGATTTGTCTGCTTCAGCTTTGCAATAAGCTGTTTTATCTCCACACGCTTTGAACGGTTCTCCTCGTTGTTGCAGGTAGTGCAGGTGTCCGTGAATTTGCAGGCGCACTGGATAAAGTGCAGACCGTTGTAGTCCCTCCACGCTTTTATATCGTCCTCACGCACAAGGTACAGCGGACGTATAAGCTCCATTCCCTCAAAGTTCGTGCTGTGGAGCTTCGGCATCATCGTCTGTATCTGAGCGCCGTACAGCATACCCATAAGTATCGTTTCAATCACATCGTCATAGTGATGACCGAGTGCTATCTTGTTACAACCAAGGCTCTTTGCATAGTTATACAGGTGACCTCTCCTCATCCTCGCACAAAGATAACAGGGAGATTTTTCAATGTTATAAACAGAATCGAAAATATCCGACTCGAATATCTCTATCGGTATTTTCAGCTTGCGTGCGTTCTCCTCGATAACATTCCTGTTTGCCGTGCTGTAGCCAGGGTCCATTACGATAAATTTCACCTCGAACGGAAAATCGCTGTGGCGGTGAAGTTCCTGAAACAGCTTAGCCATCAGCATAGAGTCCTTACCGCCCGAAATACATACGGCGATACGGTCGTTTTCCTTTACAAGTTCATACTGCTTTACAGCCTTTGTGAATGCCGCCCATATCTTTTTGCGGAACTTCTTTTGCAGGCTCTGCTCGACACGCTTTGAAACCTCGTCAGCCTGCTCCTTCTGCATTACAGCAAGAAGCCATGCGGCATATCCGCCCGAAAGCGAATAAGCGTCATAGCCCATTTCCGATAATTGTTCTGCGGTATCTACGCTGAATTTTCCTCTTGCACAGCAGATAATCAGTTTCTGAGTTTTGTCCTCAGGCGGTGCGGATAAAAGCTCGTCTGCCGAAACCGATACAGCACCCTCCATAACGCCGTACAGCTTTTCCTGCTCACTGCGTGTGTCATATAAAATATAGCTGTCGGGAGAGAGCCTTTCAAGTTCGCTTACGGTTATTTCCAAAGTTATTTTCCTTTCCTTATGCCATTGTCAGCACATGGCTGAATAAGTACAGCAGACCCATATATGACAGCGTGCCTGCCGCCATGCTTACGAAAGTGTTATGCCACAGCTTGTAGCTTCCGCCCGTTATAGCAACGGCAAGAAGTCTTGGTATACCGACACCGAACATATTGTCACCGATGTCCTTAAGGCAGTAGATTATAAGTATCGACATTATCATAGCCGGGAGCGATTTTTCTATGCGTTCGAGCCACTTTGGCATTTTCCTGTTGCCGTGAAAGATTACAAAGGGCAGCGCACGCAGTGAGAATGTGATAACAGCACTGATAACTATCGCTATCACCATCTGTAAAGGTGTCATAGGAGTTGGTGTCATATCTTCCGCTCCTCCTTTTCATAGGTGATAATATCTTCCGGAGAAGTAACTATCTCTGTTTTTTCATCTGCCGTTTTTACCTCATCGTTATCCTTTCCGCCCTTTTTCTTACCGAAGTTTGTATTTGTTATCAGCAGTAAAAGCGCTGTGGATAAGAGCAGAGCAGGGAGCATAAAGCTGTTCTGACCGAATATAAGCAGGCACAGCACGCCTACCCCAAGACCGATAAGCGCAGGGGAGTGCCTGTCGGCGTGTTCCCACTTGTCGATAAAGATAATGACGAACAGCGCCGTCATACAGAAGTCAACGCCCTCAAGCTGAAACGGGAGAAGCTGTCCGATAACGCTTCCCAGTACCGAAAAGAACGTCCAGTAGAAATGGCTGAAAAGCGCAACGCCGAACATGGTGCTGTGCTTGTCGTCCTCGGGCATATAGTCGAGCGTAGTGTTTACCGCATACGTTTCATCCGTCATCGAATGTATCATATACAGCTTACGCTTTCCCATAGCGTTGAAATCCTTCAGAAATGTAAGGCTGTAGAAGCTCTGCCTGCTGTTTACAAGCAGAACAGTGAGCGCCACCGTAAGTAGTGACGCTCCGCTGCTGAAAAATGTTATAAGTAAGAACTGGCAGGTTCCGGAGTAGAGGAACAGACAGGAGAACAGCGAGTAGTACCACTGATACCCTGCCTCCGCCATCATCATTCCGTATGCCATACCTAAAAACAGATAACTGCACAGTACAGGCAGGCTCTTGATGAAAGAATGCCTGATAAGTTGCTTTTTAGTCATTTGGTTTATGAAGCCGCCCTTCCGTAAATACTGAGTATCTTGTCCTCGACCGCACGTGCAAGCGCATTGTGTCCGTTCTCGTCAAGATGTTCGCAGTCTATACTGCTTGGTTTTGCGTGGTCGGAGGCGGCAAGTATATCTGTGCCGTGCTTTCTTGCGACCTTTGCAAAGGTGTATTTCAGATTTCGTGAAACGGCGGGCGAGCCTGCGTCAAACTGCGTATCGTATCCTTCCTGCCATACGTCATTACCAAGCTCTATAGGTGAAATGAGCAGGATACGGCAGTTACCGGCATACGCTCTTACCTGCTCGATAAGACGCTCCGCACCGTGTGCAATCGTTTCTGCGTCAGCGTTATAAACCGGCTTGCAGTCGTTCGTTCCGAGCATTATAATGACCATATCCAGCGGAGCGTGGCTTTCAAGGAATATGGGGAGCAGCTTGTCGCCTGCTCTGCCTATCCTGTCGGGATCTTCAAATATCGTTGTTCTTCCGCAAAGACCTTCTTCTATTATCTCATAGCCGCTTTGCTCAAGGTCGTTTCTTATAATGCTTGTCCAGCGTACACCGTCGGCAAATCTCTTGTCAGTGCCGGGGATAAGCCCCCAAGTATTCGAGTCGCCGAAGCAAAGTATCCTTTTCATTGTTCTCACCTGCACTTAAAGTTTTTATGAGGAGCTTTTCGGCTCCTCATAAACTGTATTTATATATCTTTCTCAGTTTTTCTTTACTTCGCCGCCCTCTACAACGAGTGTTTCCTTGTAGTCTGCACCGTATGTGTCTGTAAGAGTAGCGTCATAGTCTGCGTGGAAGAAGTTTTCCTTGCCGAGTGTCTTGATTTCATCGTTTATCCAGTTAAGGAGCGTTTCGTTGCCCTTTGTAACAGCGGGAGCGATAGTATCCTGGCTGCCGAGTGAGTCAATGCCTACAGTATAGCCCTTGTTCTGCTTTGCAAATGCGATAACCTCAGTGTTGTCGTTAGCCCAAGCAACGCCGTTGCCGTTTTCGATAGCACTCTTTGCCGTAGCATAAGAATCATACTTCTGGAGCTTGATGTCGGGGTAGTTCTTTGTGAGATAAAGTTCAGCCGTTGTACCCGAGATAACGATCATCCTGTCCTCAGCCTTCCAGTTGTCAAGCGATGTGATAACATTGCTGTCGGGTGAAACAACGCCGAGTGCAACGTTCATGTAAGGAAGTGCAAAGTCGACCTTTTCCGCTCTTTCTTCTGTTACAGTGAAGTTTGCAAGGATAATATCAACCTTGCCTGTTTCAAGGTATTCAACACGGTTAGCGGCCTCTGTAGAAACATAGTTTATCTCAACGCCTAAATCCTTGCCGAGTCTGTTTGCAAAATAAATGTCATAGCCCTGATATTCGCCGTTCTCATCAACATAGCCGAAGGGGTTCTTGTCTGAGAACACACCGATGTTTATCTTACCGCTTGCCTTTATCTCGTCAAGTGTACGGTAAACCTTTGAGCCTGTGTTGCCGTCACTGCCGCCGCTTGTTGCGTTTGTGCCGCACGCTGTGAATGAAGCTACTGCCGCAGCTGCCGTAAGACCGAGTGCTATAAGTTTCCTGAAGTTTAACTTTTTCATTGTGATTATCTCCTTTAAATATCTCTCTTTATTCTGTGAGTTCTTTCTTTGCTCTTACCGAGTCGAACTCGAATGTGTTAAGGAATTGTTTTGCCCTTTCTGTCTTAGGATTATCAAAGAATTCATCGGGCGTTGCTTCTTCCACGATCTTTCCGTTGTCGAGGAAGATTATTCTGTCTGCTATCGCTCTTGCAAACTGCATTTCGTGTGTTACTATCAGCATTGTGCGACCCTGCTTTGCAAGATCGAGCATAACGTCAAGTACCTCACGGACCATTTCGGGATCGAGTGCCGCAGTTACCTCGTCAAAGAGCAGTATTTCGGGGTGCATACAAAGCGCACGGACGATAGCCACACGCTGCTTCTGACCGCCCGAAAGCTCTCTGGGGTAGCTTTTAGCCTTTTCTTTAAGTCCTACTCTTTCGAGAAGCGACATTGCTTCCTGCTTTACCTCTTCTTTATCCCTTTTCTGTACCTTGCACGGTGCAAGAAGAATATTGTCAAGCACCGTCAGGTGAGGGAACAGGTCATAGCTCTGGAATACCATTCCTATACGCTGTCTTAAAAGAGGAAGCGTCTTGCTGTTTCTTTCGATTACATCGCCGTCAAGCGTTATACTGCCTTCCTGTATCGGCTCAAGTGCGTTTATACAGCGCAGGAGAGTTGACTTTCCGCAGCCGCTCGGCCCTACTATTACTATGACCTCGCTCTTTTTTACGGAAAAGCTGATACCGTCAAGTATCGTTGCGTCATCAAAACGCTTTACAACGTTGTCTATTGTTAATAATGCATCTGCCATACGCTTTAGCTCCATTTCTTTTCAAGGTATTTCGCAAGCATACTTATCGGCCAGCAGGCGATGAAGTATAGCAGGAATACCGTCAGATACACTCCGAATGCACCATTCGGACTTGTCATTCTGTTAGCTTCTATTATCTGCTGTGCGACCTTCAGAACTTCTACAACACCTATCATAAGGATAAGGCTTGTCGTCTTTATCATTCTTGTTATCAGGTTTATCGAAAGCGGTATGAGCCGTCTTATCGTCTGCGGTATGATAACATAAAGATAAGTCTGTGCATTCGTTAGTCCGAGGGCCTCACTGCTTTCATACTGATGCTTCGGTATTGAGATAAGTGCGCCTCTCACAAGGTCGCCCATTTCGGCAGTACCCCATAATACGAATACTATTATAGAGGCCGCTTCGCCCGAAAGATCCCAGCCGAAAGCTCTTGTCGTTCCGAAGAACATTATGAAAAGAAGCACGAGCTGCGGCATTATTCTTATAAATTCAAGATACACACGAAGAACGGCTTTCAATATCCTGTTCTTCTTTGTCATAAGTACGCCCATTCCGATACCGAGCGGTATGCTTATCGCAACGGATACAAGGCTTATCCAGAGCGCCGTCCACAGCCCTCCGAGAAGTCTTATGAAGTTTGTACCCTTGAACAGAACGTCTATTCCGAGATTAACCGCCAAATCCTGCACGGCGCACCCTCCTTTCAACTATCGTTCCGACAATTGAGATCGGAAGAAGTATTATGAGATAGAAGCCGACCAGCAGGCACAGAGCTTCGGTGGTATCGTTGTACATTCCCATAAGATCCTTTGCCATAAACATAAGGTCAAGCAGGCTTATCGCACTGAACACGCTCGTTTCCTTCATAAGAAATATCACGTTTGCGACAAATGCCGGGATACTTACCGACATCGCCTGCGGAAGTATCACATAACGCATTGCCTGCATTTTGTTCATTCCGAGAGAATAGGCGCTTTCTGTCTGTATCTTGTCTACCGATTCAAGTCCGCTCCTGAAAGCCTCCGCCATGTAGCTTCCTCCGAGGAAGGCAAGTCCTGCGATACCGCAGGTTTCGGCGTCGGTCGGTATGCCGACTTTAGGCAGTCCGTAATAGATGAAAAAAAGCTGTACTAAAAGCGGTGTATTGCGGCTGATTTCAATGTAGACGGAAACTATACGGCGGATAACCGGTACCTTGTAGTACTGAACCACTGCGCATATAAGCCCTATGATGATCGAGAATATTATACCAAGAACACCGAGCTTTACAGTCAGCAGTGCGGCTTCCCCGAACAGCGGCAGGTACTCAGCGATAGCGTTAAGATCCATACCGTCACATCCTTTCGATTTACTGTGCCACAGGCAAAATAAAAGCCGGGCAATTATGCTCCCGGACAAATGACAGTCGCCGCAGTGCTTTTACGGCTGTATGACAACAATGCCGCTGCACCCAAATGCCATTTTACTTGTCCGGGAGCTGATACAGCAACACATTATTCTGTTGTGCGTTGATGAAATAGCAGCGTACATCGTATTTCCTCCGTTTGTTTCAAAACTTATAATTCTCATCGGTTTTGTTCCGATGATGCTATTATACTACCTAAAACCTACTTTGTCAATAGGTTAAGAGTATTTTATTGAAAATTTTTTTGGAGGTATAATCCAGTGTATGCGGTTTTCGGGATTGTTGTGCGGGATTAACGGGTTTGCCGCCCCTCATCCCTGTTTGGAGCTTCGCCCCACAACCCCGATTGGTTTCAACAGTGTGCTTAACATACAAAATTAATTATAGTATAATACGGGGAAAAATGCAAGTAAAATTTTCGGGTGAAAATCACGGTTTTTTGTGGCAGAATGTAAAGTGATGATATGCCTTTACAACACAGCGAAAAAATGCTAAAATAAGTATAACCCTATTACGAATACGAAAGGAATTACGGTTATGAAAGAAATATCGGTAGAAGAACTGAAATTAAATCCCTCCACGCTTATCGGCAAGGAGTGGGCATTGCTCACAGCTGGAAACAAGGACGGCTATAATACAATGACAGTAAGCTGGGGACAGATGGGCGAGCTGTGGAACAAGCCCACAACGGTAGTCTATATCCGCCCTCAGAGATACACAAAGGAATTTGTTGACAAGAGTGATTATTACACATTGTCATTCCTCCCCGACGGACACAGGGATGCGCAGAGCTATCTCGGCTCGCATTCGGGCAGAGATGAGGATAAGCTTGCAAAGACCGACCTTACAGGCACTGCAACGGACGATTATGCTTATATAGGGCAGGCAAAGCTCGTGCTTGTCTGCAAGAAGCTGTACAGACAGCCCATGACCCCCGATTCTTTTATAGACAAGTCGCTTATCGAAAAGTGCTATGCCGCAGGTGATTTCCACGAGATGTATGTCGGTGAGATAGTTAAAGTGCTTGTAAGCGAATAACCGATGAAAAGGACAGTGGTAATAGGCTGTTCGGGTTCGGGTAAAAGCGTGTTTTCGAGAAAGCTACGTGACGCAACAGGATTGTCGCTGTACTATCTTGATATGATATGGCATAAGCCCGACGGCACGAACATTTCACGGGAAGAATTTGACAAACAGCTCGACAGCATAATATCCCGTGACAGCTGGATAATAGACGGTAACTATCAGCGCACTCTTGAAACAAGGATAAAGGCTTGTGACACAGTGTTTCTGTTTGACTTGCCGACTGAAATCTGCATTGAGGGCGCATTGTCACGCATAGGCAAAAAGCGTGAGGATATGCCGTGGTTTGAAAATGAGCTTGACCCTGAGTTCAGACAATGGATAGAAAGCTTCAGGGCAAATCAGCTCCCCGAAGTATACAGACTGCTTGAGAAATACAAAAACAACAGGGAGATAGTTGTTTTTCGCACAAGAGAGCAGGCGGATAAGTTTATTGAAAAACTCGTATAACAGCATAAAAGAAAGCTACCGTAAAGTTCATTGCGGTAGCTTTTTGTATTTTGATTTACATTTTACACTTCCCAGCTGCCGAGATACTTTTCCTGTTCCTCAGTCAGCTTATCAATGGTAATGCCCCAGTATCTGAGCTTTCTCTCGGCAACCTCCTTGTCAACCTCGGCAGGAACGTTTACCGTCATCTTTTCGCCGGCTTTCAGCTTGTCCTTGTTCTTGACAAGATATGCGGCTGACAGAGCCTGTATAGCAAAGCTCATATCCATTATTTCTGCCGGGTGACCGTCGCCTGCGGCAAGGTTTACAAGTCTGCCCTCTGCGATTACGTTTATCCTGTTGCCGTTAGCCAGCTTGTAGTACTGAATGTTGTTTCTTGCAATACCTGTTTCTACAGCCATTTCCTTAAGCTTCGCAACGTTTACCTCAACGTCAAAGTGACCTGCGTTTGAAAGGATAGCCCCGTCCTTCATATTAAGGAATGCCTTTTCTCCGATAACATCGTTACAGCCTGTTACCGTTACGAAGAAGTCGCCTATCTTAGCCGCCTCGACCATCGGCATAACCTTAAATCCATCCATAACTGCTTCCATCGCCTTTATCGGATTTATCTCGGTTACTATTACCGATGCGCCAAGTCCCTTAGCCCTCATCGCAACGCCCTTGCCACACCAGCCGTAGCCTGCTACTACAACGTTCTTTCCCGCAACAATCAGATTCGTTGTGCGGTTTATGCCGTCCCAAACCGACTGACCCGTGCCGTAGCGGTTATCGAACAGATGCTTGCAGTCTGCGTCATTTACAAGCATCATCGGGAACTTGAGCTGTTTAGCCTTATCCATAGCTACAAGGCGGATAATTCCCGTTGTGGTTTCTTCACAGCCGCCGATAACATTCGGGATAAGGTCGGGATATTCGTTGTGGATAAGGTTTACAAGGTCGCCGCCGTCATCAATGATAACATTGGGAGCGATCTTGATAACCTCAGCCGTATGTGCGTGATATTCCTCCGCAGTAGCACCGTGCCACGCAAATACGTTAAGTCCGCTGTGTACAAGCGCCGCCGCAACATCGTCCTGCGTTGACAGCGGGTTACTGCCCGTGATATACATCTCTGCGCCGCCTGCCGCCATTACACGGCAAAGGTAAGCTGTCTTAGCTTCAAGGTGTACCGAAAGCGCAACTTTCAGCCCTGCAAACGGCTTTGATACCGCAAATTCTTCTTCAATGCCACGCAGTAACGGCATATTCGCCTTTACCCAGTTTATCTTTGTTTCGCCGCTTTCCCACAGGCTCTCATCTCTAATAATGCTCATTTCGTTTTCCTTTCCGTTAACCGTCTATTCTTTTCATTGCTTTATTGCATTCAAAGTAAATGCGTTCCTCGTCCATTCCCTTTATCTCACGGTTTTCCATTAAGAACTCACCGTCAACCATAACGCTTTCGACCTCATATCCGCTCGCACTGTAGCACATAGCCGCAACAGGGTCGTTCACAGGCTGGAGCGAGGGATATTTCATATCCATTACGGTAAGGTCAGCCGCATAGCCTACTTTAAGTATTCCCGTGTCGTCAAAGCCTAAAGCCTTCGCACCCGTTTCGGTAGCCATTTTCAGTGCCTGACGTGCCGAAACTGCGGTAGCACTGCGGCAGTTGCCCTTGTGTGCAAGGCAGATAAAGTTCATATCGCTGAACATATTCAGCGTATTGTTGCTTCCTGCGCTGTCAGTGCCGATACACAGCTTTACGCCCTTGTCGAGCATATCTGGTATTCTTGCAAAGCCGTTTCCGAGCTTTGCATTGCTGATAGGATTAGTAGCGACGTATACGCCTCTTTCGGCGAGAATATCAATATCCTCATCGGACAGCTGTACGCAGTGAGCGGCAACCGTATGGAATTTGAACATTCCCATATCATCAAGATACTTGACAGGCGAACAGCCGTTCTGAGCTATGCTGTCCTCAATTTCCTTCACCGATTCAGAAAGGTGAATGTTTATGCCGAGGCCGTATTCTGCGGCTTTCTCCATTACAAGCTCAAGATAGCCCCTGTCGGTAGTATAGATAGCGTGAGGGCCCATCATGAATTTTAGACGCTTGTTGTCGCCGTAGGTGCGCATATCGTACAGCGTATCCTCAATTCTTGTCTTTCCGCCCTCGTCATCTCTGCCGTTTCCTACAAGACCTCTTGATATTGTCGCTTTCAGACCGCTTTCGCTTATCGCTCTTGTAATGCAGTCACGGGCAATATTCATATCGAGAAATGCCGTTGTACCCGTCTTTATCATCTCAAGGCAGGCAAGCTGTGTGCCGTAGTACATATCCTCGGCAGTCAGCTTGTCCTCCATCGGCATTATCCTGTCGAACAGCCAGGTGTGGAACATAAGGTCGTCCGCACTGTTCCTGAACAGCGACATATAGCTGTGCGTGTGGCTGTTTACAAGCCCTGCTGTAATGAGCTTGTCCCTGCCGTCGATCGTCCTGTCCGGAACAAAGCCGTTTTTTACTGCATCGTCACCGATATAGGAGATAACGCTGTCGCTTACTGCAATATCACATACCTTTGCGGAAAATCCGCTTTCTTCGTCAGGAAGAATTGCGGTTATCCCTTTAAATAATGTATTCATATAAAGTCCTTTCGTCCGTTTTTTATGGATAATTAATTATAGCATTTATGAGGGCGGATTGCAACCGGGCAGGGTTGCTTTACAGCGGAATTTATGTTAAAATACTACAAAAGGCGAGGTGATACCATGAACAAAGAATACACGATCCGTGATCTGTACGAGATTTACTGTGAAGCGATGCCCCGCTATCCGCTGGCATATGAGCGTTTCAGGGATATTCTGCACAAAGATAACTCACAGATTTTCACTGCGGAAAGCAGCGAAACGATTATCGGATTTATCGTAGTGAACAGTAATTCCGTAGTTATCCTGTGCGTCAAAAAGGAGTACAGACACAGCAGTTACGGAAAACATCTGCTTATAATGGCAGAGGGGTTTATTTCCGCAAGTTACGATGAAGTTGTTCTCGGCGGGGGCGGATTATTCCAAGGTGTGCCGTGTGACAATGGTGAAGAGAGCAGTGTTCCGTTCTTTGAAAAAAGAGGTTACAATGCAGACTTTACATCAGTCAATATGGGACTTACCCTGAATGAAAAATCAGTGCAGAAGCTGAAAGAAATTCCCCGCCCCGACGGAGTTACATACCGCTTTGCAGATGATAACGACAGAGAAAAGCTCTTAGCCGCCGTCAAGGACGCTCAGGCAGATTGGCTACCGATATTCGAGGAGAACAAGGACGCTCCCGTTCTGCTTGCCGTCTGCGGTGACGAGATCGCCGGCTTTGAGATGGTCGAGGAGTACGGCGGAATGTTCTTTTCCGACAATGAAAAGCACGGTATGATAGGCTGTGTCGGCGTTACTCATAAATACCGCAGACGAGGAATAGGACTTGCTATGACAGCCGAGGGCAGCTTGTCACTGTATGAAAGGAATTGCAAGGATATTCAGCTTTTATATGTCGAGCGTGTAGCGTGGTACAATAAGCTCGGTTATGAGGTAACAAGCAGACAGTGGATGGGCAGAAAGAAAATACAGGATATTATGTTCTGAAATAGGAACAGCCCTGCTATAACGGCAGGGCTGAAACGCTATACGTTTTCGGTTTTTAAAAGTGGTTGAAAAAAGCGGAAATGCGCGGTATAATGAACTTATAAGGGCGGATGATCTGCCCGACAAATCGGAATTTATATATAAAGGAGAATATTGATGAAACTGTTTTTATGTTCGCACTTTTCAAGTGTAGGAAGTCTGATAAAGGAAGAAATTGAAA
>ERZ773168.24-NODE-24-length-138153-cov-6.648539_pt1 | contig 138153 bp, 83 predicted proteins | sample MGYA00511261_ERZ773168 | MGnify/ENA primary metagenome ERZ773168 (study PRJEB29015, sample SAMEA2737855) | human gut metagenome | biome: human gut; feature: human-associated habitat; material: faeces | place: China | collected 2012 ... | reverse complement strand
CTACTTTCTGGCTAAAGTAAAAGTAAAAAAAGAAGTAATATGCATAAGTAAATGATTTCATTCTTGCTTTTCGTTTTGAATTATGTGGCAAATGTAACACTTTTCTTTTAGATGCAAATAAAAACCAATGTTTTTTTTGATAATTGCATCATTTTATAGATAATGTTTTATAATCCTAATACATTTGTCGTATTGTTGCCCGGCAGATTGCCGTATTGTCCGTTGAAATCCTGCAACTCTTTCGGGTTAAGCTCCAATCCGCGTTTCATGTCTTCCATGGAGCCTTCCTTGTCGCCGTTCAGCAGTTTGGCGCGGCCGCGTTCGTGGTATGCTTGGGCAAAGTCGGGATTCAGCTCGATAGCTTCATCAAACAAAGCGATGGCTTCGGTCAGCTTTTTCTGGACGATGTACAACTGTCCCAAGTAGAGGAATGCCTGTTCGTTGAACGGATTCAGTTCCGTTATATGAAGATAGTCGGCTTCCGCTTCGGCTTCTGCACCGGTCGCTTCCTTTATCTTTCCACGGAGCAGTATGGCGTTTTCATCGTCCGGGTCTTGGGCGAGTATGGCATCGATGTCTTCCATGGCCTCTTTGTACTGCTGCATCTTTGTCAGAGCCTCGGCACGCAGCAGACGGGCTTCGGTGAAGTCGTCCTTGAGTACGATGGCTTTTGTGAGGTGGGCGATGCACATGATGCCGTCGTTCTGGCCGTTGTCGGCTTTTCCCAGCAGATAGTGCGCCATGGCATTGCCTTCTTCAACGGCAATGGCTTTTTGGGCGGCTTCCGCCATGGCGGCATAGTCCTCCTGCATGTAGCAGACGTTGGCAAGGGTGAGTAAAGTAGAGGTATGCTCCGGTTCTGTTCGGATCATTCTTTCCAAAAGCTTGCGGGCTTCATCCAGTTCGTTGGACTGGATGTATACTTGTGCCAGGTAGCCCATTGTCTCGAAATCTTCTTGCAACGCAAGGGCTTCGGTGAAACATTTGATGGCATAGTCGGCACGTCCCATACGTTGGGCACGCATACCGTCGTACTTGAATATCTCGAAGTTCTTCTGATTGTTTTTCTGTTTTTCCTCTTCCGGATTTGCCGGCTTGCCGGAGAAGAACGATTTAAAGAATCCCATGATTATGATGTTGTTTTAGTTATGTTTTTAATAGGTTGACTGGATTGGTGTGCTGATGCACTGTACAAAAGTAATGATTTATTTTCTGATTTGCAGTATTCCGTCGACGGCAATAATTTTTCCTTCGTCCGATAACCGGTGCAATATTTCGGTCAGAAGCTCTTTGTCCATTGGAAGTTGTTTGAGCAGGCCGGCGGGAGTCAGGGATTCACGGGACAATATCCCGCATACTTTTGCACAAAGCGTTTCCCGGTCCGGTTGTTCAGAAACTTTTGATTTGCTGCGCAGGCTGATACAGGTGTCGCATTGTCCGCAGTTATGTTCGTTTCTCTCCCCGAAGTAGTCCAGCAGCATACGGCTGCGGCATACGGTGTTGTTGGTCACGTAATCGAGCATGGCATTGATGCGCGTTTCATAGCGTGCTTTCCGGTGTTCGTATACTTCCGGGGAGATATGGATGCGCTGTGCTTCCACGCGTTCGCGCGTGTATATTATATAAGGTGTCTTTTTATGGGGAATATAGCTTACGATGCGCAGTTTGGCAAGGTGAACCAGCATTTCGTAGATTTGCCGGCGGGTAAGTCCTGTGCGTATGGCAAGCGAATCTTCGTTGATATAGGTATAGTCTGTGAATACTCCGGTATAGGAACGAAGCACGGCTTGTATGAGCCTGTCCATGTCTTCGCCCATTTCGCGCAGCCGGTAGAGTTCATCCCTGCGTATGGTGAAGAGGATGCGTGAGGTGCTGTCCTGTTCGGCAGTATACTCCAGATAGCCCGCCTGGGTCAGGATTCGCAAAGCGCTGTCCACCGGTACGGGGAAGTACTTGAATTTACGGCAGAAATCTTCGATGTTGAATTCGCGTACGCAATCCAGCCCGTCACCCATTGCCATTTGATAATAGTATTGGAGATGTTCGTAAACGTCTCTGATATATTCTTTCTCCGGAAAGGTGTCGGGGATGCGTTTGTGCAGTGTAGTCTTGTCTGACTTGGCATATAGGATGACGGCATACGCCTTCTGTCCGTCACGTCCGGCTCTTCCGGCTTCCTGGAAGTAGGCTTCTATGGAGTCGGGCAGGTCCATGTGGATAACGATGCGCACGTCCGGTTTGTCTATGCCCATGCCGAAAGCATTGGTTGCCACCATGACACGGCTCTCGCCGGATTGCCAGCGGTGCTGGCGGATGTCTTTGGTGGCATCGTCCAGTCCGGCATGGTAGAAATCGGCTGTGATGTGCTCGTTGTTCAGCAGTTCGGTAATTTCCTTGGTGCGGCGGCGGTTGCGTACGTATACAATGGCACTGCCGGGCATGCTGCGCAGTATATGCAACAGTTCGGCAGTCTTGTTCTCTGTTTTGCGAACAATATAAGCGAGGTTGTTCCGCTCGAAACTCATGCGGAATACATTCTTGTGACGGAAATGCAGACGGGCTTGGATATCTTTTACCACTTCGGGGGTTGCAGTGGCGGTCAGTGCCAGAACAGGGACATCCGGCAGCAGTTCGCGTATCTCTGCGATTTTCAGATAGGCGGGACGGAAGTCATACCCCCATTGCGAGATGCAGTGGCTTTCGTCTACCGTAATCATGCTGATGTGCATTTTCCGCAATTTGGTGCGGAATATTTCCGTATCCAGACGTTCGGGTGAGATATAGAGGAACTTATAGTTGCCGAATATACAGTTTTCAAGGGTGATGATGATGTCCTGCCGGCTCATGCCGGAGTAGATGGCAAGTGCCTTGATACCCCGCTTTTTCAAATTCTGTACCTGGTCTTTCATCAGGGCTATCAGGGGGGTAATCACCAGGCACATTCCTTCTTTGGCAAGTGCCGGGACTTGGAAAGTAATGGACTTGCCGCCACCCGTAGGCATCAGTCCCAAGGTATCCTTATTCTTGCTAATGCTGTCGATGATATCTTCCTGGATACCCCGAAAACGGTCATATCCCCAATACTGCTTTAGGATTCGGGAGTTGAGAGTTGAAAGTTGGGAGGCGTCGGGCTGCGAGGACATGGTTGTAAAGTTGAAAGATAAAAAGAGTGTGTGATACTATATATAATGATGATATTTCAGGTACGGATTACACGGACTTTACTGTTTTTTTAGTCTACAAAGTCCGTGTAATCCGTGCCTAAAGGAAAAACACAAAGAGAATCTTCTCCCGTCTTCTTCGGCTTAATTCGGCTTTATATCTTCAATTTGCAACTGTACTTCTCCCCGTTTGTGGGTGTTTTCCTCAATGGTGTAACAGATGTCGAACGAACGCTTGGTCTTGATGTAGCGCACGTGAGAACTCTGCCCGAAAGCAATTCCGTTCATTACATTGTTTGATTTGTTGTCCACCAGTTCCAGCTTGATATGCTCCTGGTCGCGTCCTACGACTTTACTGGTTCCGTAGTCGTACACGTTGTGGGTACAGAATACGGGCTTGGTATTGTCGGGACCGAAGGGGTTGAACTTCTTCAAATCATTGCAGAATTTGGGAGTGATATCCCGGAAGTCGATTTCGGCATTGATGTCGATTACGGCGCTGGTCTGTTCCGGCAGAATATGCCGGGATACGAATTCTTCGAAACGTTCGGTGAAAGCGGGTACGTTTTCCACTTTCATGGACAGACCGGCAGCATAGGTGTGTCCGCCGAAGTTTTCCAGTAAATCCCGGCAGTACTCAATGGCTTTGTATACATCGAAACCGGAAACGGAACGTGCCGATCCGGTTGCCATATCATCCGTGCGTGTCAGCACTACGGCGGGGCGGTAATATACTTCCGTCAGGCGGGAAGCGACGATTCCGATTACTCCTTTATGCCAATCCTCATTGTACAACACGATGGAGCGGCGGTCTGCGAGTCCTTCCAGCCCGGCTACGATTTGATTGGCCTCTTCGGTCATGGTCTTGTCAAGGTCTTTGCGGGTTTCGTTATACTGGTTGATTTGTCCGGCCTTTTCCAGAGCAACCGAGAAGTCCTTTTCCGTCAGCAGATCTACCGCTTCCTTGCCGTTCTGGATACGTCCGGAGGCGTTGATACGCGGACCTATCTTGAATACTATATCGCTGACGGTGATTTCTTTTTCCGACAGTCCGCATACGTCGATAATGGCCTTCAGCCCTACGCTCGGATTACTGTTGAGCTGTTTCAAACCGTGATAGGCAAGTATGCGGTTCTCTCCCATAATCGGTACGATGTCCGAGGCGATGCTGACTGCCACCAAGTCCAACAGCGGAATCAGATGATGAAATTCGATGCCGTTGCTGATAGCGAATGCCTGCATGAATTTAAAACCTACTCCGCAGCCCGAAAGATGTTCGTAAGGATAGGTGTTGTCTTCGCGCTTGGCGTTCAGTATAGCTACGGCAGGGGGCAACACTTCATCGGGTACGTGGTGGTCGCAGATGATGAAGTCGATGCCTTTTTCCTTGGCGTATGCAATTTCGTCTACGGCCTTGATGCCGCAGTCGAGCACGATAATCAGTTTGACCTCGCTTTCGTATGCATAGTCGATTCCTTTGACCGACACGCCATACCCTTCTTCGTAACGGTCGGGGATATAATAGTCGATATTGGAATAATATTGTTGCAGGAACTTGTAGACCAATGCTACAGCCGTGCAGCCGTCTACGTCATAATCTCCATAAACCATGATTCTCTCCTTGCGTCCCAAAGCTTTGTTCAGGCGCTCTACGGCCCTGTCCATATCGGTAAACATGAACGGGTCGTACAGCCCTGTGAGCGAGGGACGGAAGAATTTCTTGGCATCCGCCACCGTCGTGATATTGCGTTCTATCAAGAGACGACCGAGAATGGGGCTGATGTTCAGCTCTTTGGCCAATCTCTCAGCCGCTTCCTGTTTTTCCGGTGTAGGAGGTTCTAATTTCCATTTATAGTTCATTATATGTATTTTTTTCCTTTTTATGCTATCTCCGGGCGTGAGGCTTGTCACGTGGCCACACGGTTATTCATGTAAAAGTAGGAAAAAAATATAAGAAAACCGCAGTTTCCCCATCTTTTTTGGAAAACTGCGGTAGCTTTTTACTCTCTTTATGAGAAAGCGGTTGTTCCTCTGTCTTTTTTAATTCAGCCCCAATTTTTTCCGGATTGGTTCGGGGATGGCATTTTTGTTCACTACGATATTCATGGTCTTGTAGGCAACGAATGCTTTCGAAGCGTACCAGATGCCTTTGTAAGTTCCGGCATCGCCCCACGAGTTCTTCACCATGTAGTATTCTTTTCCGTTCTGGTCTTTGGCGATACCGTAAATCTGCATGCCATGGTCATCCGTCGTTTCCCAGTTGTCGTAAGCCATCTGGCGCATTTCCTGAGTGACTTTAACCTCCGGAAGCGGTTTGGAAGTCAGTTTCTTGACGATTTCCGCACGTTTGCTGTTGTTGCTCAATCCGAGCCAACGGGCTGCGTCTGAACCTACCAAGTCTTCTGCCTGCTTCACGTCCGGCATCACGGCGATACCGTTGCGTGTGAAGCCTGTCTCGCTCACGTCCGAACCCCACGCGATGGTAAACCCGTTGTTAATGGCATAGTCGAATACCTCCATCAATTCGTCGATTGGCAAGTTGTAGGATTGCGACCAACGCCAGTTGTCTTGTACTTCGATGACAAAAGGTTTGTAGAACGGATGATGGGTATAAGAAGTCAGGGACACGTAATCGTCCATGTCCAGGCCCAACGACTGCATGTAGCTTTGCGGAGTGTATTCCTTGCCTTTGTAAGTGAATTTCTCGGGGCATTTGCCCAAGTAGGCATCATAGATACCGCAAAAAGCCTGTTTCCATACGGGAGACAGTTTTTTCAGGTTGCTCGTGGCCAAAGCATCTACGAAGGCTGTGGCTACGAGGTCCACCTCATTGTGGTTGGGCAGTGTGTCGCCGTAAAGCGTGCCCGGCTCCGGCATGGCTTCTTGCGGTACGATACCGTAATTCTGCATGCAGTAGATCACGTCGTAGAAACTTCCTCCTTGCGCGAACGAGACATCGCCGTGCGTGCGGACGGTTTGGGCGGCACGGTCTTCCATCGTTTTGTGTACGACGAACATTTCGCAAAGGTCATGTTCGCCTTTTCCCATGCGGAGCAGTTCGGATTCGAAAAAAGACAGCGTGCTGAAGCACCAGCACGTACCGCTTTGGTTCTGGTTCTTGATGGAAGTGATAGGGTTTTCTTTCACCGTGGTAAAGACGAAACCGGTGTCGGCTTTTTCCACGTGTTTCTTGGCCGATACGCCCAGTGACAGGCAAGCACATGCGATAAATAAAAGTTGTTTTTTCATTTCGGATATTTTAGTGATACATTAATTAGTCCTTTGTGCCATAAACTCTTCCACGTCTTCTATATGGTACGGGATGCGTTCATGTCCCAACATGCGGCAACCGTTTGCTGTAATCAGGATGTCATCTTCTATGCGGATGCCCCCGAAATCCTTGTAGGTTTCCAGAAGGTCGAAATTGATGAAATCCTTGTTGATTCCTTTGCTTTTCCATTCATCAATCAGGGCCGGGATGAAATAAATGCCCGGTTCGTCGGTCATGACCCAACCTTCTTGCAAACGGCGTCCGCAGCGCAGGCAGTTCGTGCCGAATTGCGTGGACGGCTGCACTTCGTCGTCGAAGCCCACATGCCGTTGCCCCAATCCTTCCATGTCGTGCACGTCCATGCCCATCATGTGTCCCAGGCCATGCGGGAAGAACATGGCGTGCGCTCCGTTGCGTACGGCTTCTTCCGTGTCGCCTCTCATCAGGCCGAGTTCTTTCAGGCGGTCGGTCATGAGGCGGGCTACACTCATGTGCACGTCCCACCATTTGATGCCGGGGCGTGCGATGTCCAGTACGTGGTCATGGCAAGCCTCCACGATGCTGTAAATATCCCGTTGGCGGGAGGTAAACCTGCCGTTGATGGGAGTGGTGCGCGTATTGTCCGAGCAATAGTTCTCGTTGGTTTCCGCTCCTGCGTCGCAAAGCATCAGCCGTCCGTCTTCCAAAGGACGTGTAGAAGGGTAGCCGTGCATGATTTCCCCGTGCATGGAAAGAATGGTGGGGAAACTGGTCATGCAACCTTTGGCCGAGGCAATACCGCTGATGGTGCCCGCGATGTATTGTTCGCTCACTCCGGGGCGGCAAAGGCGCATGGCCGTCGTGTGCATCTCATGGCCGATGGCGCAGGCCCGCTCGATTTCCTTTATTTCGGCCGGCGTTTTCACAGCCCGTTGGTCGATGACCGCCATGATGAGTTCCAACGATGCTTCCTCGCGTTGCCGTGAAGGATGTATGCCTGTCAGGTCCATGAGTTGGATCATCAGGTCGTGGCGGTAAGGAGGCAGGAAGTGGATTTTTCGTCCTTGGCTTCGGGCTTTTCTTACCAATTCCTCCAGACGGCTCATCGGGGCACTGTGTTCCACGCCGCTTTGTGCGGCAAGGTCGGCCACACTGTCCACGTCACCGAACCATACGATGTCTTCGATGTCAATATCGTTGCCAATCAGGTATTCCTTGTGATTGTCTATGTCGATTACCCCCACGAGTCCTTCGCGGTGCTGTCCGTAAAAATAAAGAAAACTACTGTCTTGCCGGTATTTGTATGCGTTGGCCGGATAATTGGACGGTGCATCGTTGTTCCCGAAAAGCAATATCAAGCCTTCTTTCACCTGACGTTGCAGCCGGTCGCGTCGGGCCATATATGTTTCTTTGTCAAATAACATAAACGTAGTTTAAAGATGAAACATTTAATAAAGTATGCAAAAATACTGATTTCATTTGGGATTTTCATTAACTTTACTCGTAAATTAGGAATAATTATGGAGATAGGCAAGCATACGGGTTTAGTGTTGGAAGGAGGGGGCATGCGCGGAGTTTTTACCTGCGGGGTGTTGGACTGGCTACTCGACCATCACGTTGATTTTCCCTACACGGTGGCCGTGTCGGCAGGGGCGTGCAATGGCTTGTCCTATATGAGCCGCCAACGCGGGCGGGCGAAGTACAGTAATATCGACATGCTTAAAAAATACAAATATATCGGTATGCGTTTTTTGTGGACGCAACATAGCATACTGAACCAAGAACTGCTGTACAAGGATTTCCCGGAGCGCATCGTGCCTTACGATTTCGAGGCTTACCGGGCCAATCCCGGGGTGTTCGAGATGGTGACCACCAATTGCCTGACGGGGCGTGCCAATTATTTGTTGGAGAAAGAGAATTATAACCGACTGATACGGATAGCCAAAGCTTCTAGCAGCTTGCCATACGTTTGTCCCGTGGTCATGGTAGACCGGGAGCCGATGTTGGATGGTGGAATCGTGGATTCCATACCGGTGGAGCGGGCGATGTCGCTCGGTTATGAACGCAACGTAGTCGTGCTGACGCGCAACCGAGGCTATCGCAAGACGGGCCGGGACATCCGTATTCCTTCTTTTATTTATCGCCGTTTTCCCCGTCTGCGGGTGGCGCTCAGCCACAGGTGCGAATGTTATAACCGCCAGTTGGAGCTGATAGAGCAACTTGAGGATGAAGGAAAGATTCTGGTGGTGCGTCCGCTTGAAAAACTCGAGGTGGACCGTCTTGAAGACAATATAGGGAAACTGACGGCCTTGTACGAAGAAGGATATGCTTGTGCCGAGACGGTTTTAGGAACGTGTATTTTTAATGAATGACGAAAGATGACAGAAGAGCAAGAACAGAAGCCTGCGGTGGAAAAGAATCCGCATATTTATAAACCGGCATATACGAAACAGGAAGTGGACGAGCTGACGCATTGGTTTGAAGAGCGGATGGACCGCCTTCCCGCGACGTTGCGGTTGAACGAGGCAACCACTACTTCCGACCTTCCCCGTACGGTGAAAGCCCTGTTGGCGGTGTTGAAAGTGCATAAAGAGGATATATCCGTGACTTTCAGCGGATACATGTCCCATTTGGACTTGATTCGTTTGCGGTTGAAAGAACAAGGCCTGGAGTAAAGAGCAAAAGGGGAAGGCAGATGAAAAGACGGATACGTACGATATGGGCGGGCGTTTTGTGCCTCTCTCCGGTGTTGGCATTGCAGGCCGGGTGGGGAGATTTGCAGGAACAGTTGCGCCGTATGGTGGCAGACAAGAAAGCGCAAGTCGGAATAGCCGTCATATTGGACGGGAGGGACACGCTGACGGTGAACAATGACGTGCGCTTTCCCATGATGAGCGTATTCAAGTTCCATCAGGCTTTGGCCGTGGCTGACGCTTGCGGGCAGCGTGGCGTTTCTTTCGATACGTTGGTGCATGTCCGGCCGGACGATTTGCACCCGGATACGTACAGTCCGTTACGGGACAAGTATCCGGACGGAAACCTGTCTCTTTCCGTGGGCGAGCTTTTGAAGTATACTTTGCACCTGAGCGACAACAATGCCTGCGACATTCTTTTCCGGGTGTTCGGAGGCCCGGCTGCTACGGATGAGTATTTACGCAGCATGGGCTTGCGGGATTTTGCCATTGAAGTCACGGAGGACGATATGCACCGCAATCTGGCGGATTGTTACCGGAATTGGACGACTCCGTTAGAGGCGGTACGCCTGTTGGAATGGTTGGTTTCGGGTAAGGCGGCTAAGGGAGCATACCGGGATTTCATAGAGCAAACCATGATTTCCTGCCAGACGGGGCGCGACCGTCTGCCGGCACCGCTTGCCGGTACGAAGGCGGTCATCGGGCACAAGACTGGTACGGGCGACCGTAACGGAAAGGGACAGATTATCGGGACAAACGATATCGGTTTTGTTTTCCTTCCGGACGGGCATCGTTACAGTATTGCCGTGTTGGTCCGCGATTCGGAAGAAAGCGAACAGGCCACGGCCCGGGTTATAGCCGATATTTCGGAGGCTGTATATAGGTATGTGCAACAAAAGGAAAATCAAATAAATTGAAAGGTTTTTAGATAAGTTTAATTGTCTTTACATTCAAATTAAAACTATTAGAAATGACGGGACTAAATCGCATCAAAGTTGTTCTTGTTGAAAAGAAAAGAACAGGCAAATGGTTAGCAGGCGAATTGGGTAAAAGTTCCTGCACGGTCTGCAAGTGGTGCTCTAATACGGCACAGCCTGATTTACGTACATTTGGCCAAATCGCCAGATTGCTTGAAGTGGATGTTAAAGACCTATTAAACAGTACGGAGAAAAGACAATAGCTGTATGATAAACATAAGAAAACTGGAAGCGGAACTTTGGGAATCGGCAGATATGCTGCGGAGCGGGTCGAAGTTGACATCAAACCAATATTGTATGCCAGTGTTGGGACTGATTTTTTTGCGCTATGCTTTTAGTCGTTTCAAATTGGTCGAACAGGAAATCCTTGCCAACCGTCCCATGAGAAACGGGCGGAAATTACCTGTTGAAGCAAGCGATTTCAAAGCCAAGTCCGCCATATTCCTGCCCAAAGAAGTACAATATGATTACCTGGTGAACCTGCCTGCTAATGTGGCGTCATTGCAGTTGACTGGCCTAAACGGGAACACATTGGGAAGTCTCGGTGAAGTGGTCAACAACGCAATGGAACTGATTGAGCAACAATCGGAACAGTTGCATGGGGTCTTACCAAAAAACTATACCATTTTTGCCCCTGAATTGCTTTCCGAATTACTCCGCATATTCAACAACAGTGCGCTTTCCGAAGTCGGGGGCGATATTATAGGCCGCATTTATGAGTATTTCTTGAACAAGTTTGCCAAGAATGTGGCAAGCGATGATGGTGTATTTTTCACGCCCAAGTCATTGGTCAAGATGATAGTCAACGTGCTCGAACCCAAGGAAGGCATACTGCTCGACCCGGCATGTGGCTCTGGCGGCATGTTTGTGCAAACGGGCGACTTTGTGGAACAATCGGGCATGGAAGCCAATAGCAAGATGACTTTCTACGGACAAGAAAAAGTGGAATACAACGCCCAACTCTGTCTGATGAACATGGCCGTACATGGTTTGACTGGTGTCATCAAATCGGGCGATGAAGCAAACTCTTTCTATCACGATGCCCACAACCTTGACGGTTGCTGTGATTACGTGATGGCCAACCCGCCTTTCAACGTAGATAAGGTAAATGTGGAGAATGCCATGAACGCTGGTCGCTTGCCTTTCGGTATTCCCGGTGTTGACAAGTCGGGCAAGTCGTTCAGCAATGCCAACTACCTTTGGATTTCCTATTTCTATTCCTACCTTAATGAGAATGGTCGTGCGGGCTTTGTCATGGCTTCTTCTGCCACTGATTCTTCCCGTAAAGAAAAGGACATCCGGCAGAAGATTGTGGAGACAGGCCATGTGGATGTAATGGTCAGTGTGGGCAATAACTTTTTTTACACGCTGTCTTTGCCATGTTCGCTTTGGTTTTTCAACAAAGGGAAAGCCGAGGACCTGAAAGACAAAGTGCTGTTCATTGATGCACGAAACTATTATACCGTGGTTGACCGCACACTTAACGAATGGAGCGAATGGCAGTTGCGCAATCTGGGTGCCATCGTTTGGCTTTACAGGGGAGAGACTGATAATTACAAAAGGCTGATACAAGATTATTGGAGATATTTCTCACAGATAGCCGGGAAATATGACAATATGGTTTGGCATACGGAAAATCCCACTTTTGAAGATATATTTCAAGCAGCGAAATCCACCGAAACCACTTTTGCCAACAGCCTGAAACAACACCAAGAGGCACTGAAAGCCACCAAGAAGCGCAAGGAAAAGGCGGAACTGAAAGCAGTCGTGGCAGAGTTAGAAGCGCAAGTGACCGAATTGAGGGAATCCGTGACCGTGGCGGAAGAAGCCGTATGGCTCACTTCAAAATTCGGCTATGACGGTGTTTACCAAGACATACCCGGCTTGTGCCGCATAGCGACCATCGCGCAAATAGCCGAAAAGGACTACAGCCTCACGCCGGGTGTCTATGTGGGAGTGGCGGAAACGGAAGATGACGGTGTGGATTTCACCCAGCGTATGAACGAAATACATGCAGAACTTGCCAAGCTGCAAACTGAGGCGAATCAGTTGATGGCTAAAATACAACAGAATTGGGAGGCGTTGAAATGACATTCCAAGTTGAAAAATTTACAAGTGGGGAATTGCTGCCAAAAGGTTATACCGAATGGCGTAAGGGCATCATTGAACTTATTGAAAAAGCCAAGTATCAAACCTCCTTACGGGTCAATGCCGACCTGCTCTCGTTGTATTGGCACATAGGCTGCGACATCCTTGAAAAACAGAAACGTGAAGGATGGGGAGCGCAAGTGGTCAATCAGTTATCGCGGGATTTGATGCAACGCTTCCCTGATGACAGGGGATACTCCGTACGTAATCTTAAAGAAATGAGACGATTTGCCGATTCTTATCCTGATTTTCCAATTGTGCAAGTCTCACTTGCACAATTACAAAAATATCCAATCCTAAAAACGACACTTGCAGAATTACAGAGAATACCAATTGGGCAAGTCGGACTTGCACAAATTAAGGCGGACGAGGAAATGGTTCAACTCCCGCTCACCCAAATCACATGGTATCACCATATCTCGCTGCTTTCAAAGGTAAAAGACCCTGCCGAACGCGTGTTCTACATCATGGCCACGGCATCGGAAGGTTGGACGCGCGACACCATGCTTACGCAGATAGCCAACGGATATATCCATGCCAAAGGGAAAAGCATCAACAACTTTGCCGTCACACTTCCACCCATTCAATCCGATTTGGCAAGGCAGGCATTCAAAGACCCGTATAAATTCAGCTTCTTAGGGACGGTCGCCCTGCAAAACGAACTTGACATTGAGAAAAGACTTACAGAGCGGATAACCGACTTCCTGATAGAAATGGGACGGGGATTTGCTTTCGTGGGTCGCCAATACCATATCACGGTGGACGGGGATGACTATTATATCGACCTGTTGATGTACCATCTCAAACTGCATTGTTATGTAGTTGTGGAACTGAAGGCCGTTGAGTTCATACCCGAATTTGTGAGCAAGCTGAATTTTTACATATCGGCTGTGGACGAGTATGTGAAAACACCGGACGACAAACCGACTATCGGCCTGTTGCTTTGCCGTACAAAGAGTGATACAAAAGCGCGTTTTGCACTGAGGGGCATAACGCAACCTCTCGGCATTGCCCAATACGAAACAGAAAAGCTCTTTGCGGATGTGGCATCAGCCTTGCCGCAAATTGATGAAATTGAAAAAGAATTGGAGGAGGATGAAGTATGAACGGGTTGAAGACTGTAACAATTGGATTTTTAGGTAATGTTGTAACGGGCAGCACGCCACCTAAAAAAGATAAAGACAATTATGGCGATTATGCGTTATGGATAAAACCTACAGACATAAATGAAAACGAGAAATACACTCGCTCCACAGAAGAAATGTTCTCGAAAAAATCCGCAGAGCAATGTAAGTCGAGAATTGTCCCTAAAGATTCTATTTGCGTTCCATGCATTGGGACTATAGGGACAAAACTTACTATGACTCCGTGCGATTGCTTTGTCAATCAATCTATAAATGCCATTATTCCTAATGAAGACTTTGATAACCATTATGCTTATTACCTTCTTCGCAACTTTCTCCCATCACTGAAGTTACACAACAAAGGTACAGCTTCAGGGCGTGAGTTTATTGCAAAAGCAGCCTTTGAAGAGATTGAGATTAAAGTTTTTGAAGACAAACAAATACAACAGAAAATAGGCTTGCTTCTTTCCGCTTACGACAACCTCATAGACAACTACCGTTGTCAAATCAAACTTTTGGAGGAAGCCGCACAGCGGCTTTACAAAGAATGGTTTGTGGATTTGCGTTTTCCGGGGTATGAACAAACTAAGATTGTGGATGGAGTGCCGGAGGGTTGGGAGAAAACAGATATCAATTCTATAATGACCTTCCATCGAGGCTATGATTTGACAAGAAGCAACATGCAATACGGTAAATATCCAGTGGTAGGTTCAACCTCGGTTATTGGTTATCACAATAAATACAAAATTCATGGACCAGGCATTGTAACAGGTAGGTCTGGCAGTTTGGGGAAATATCAGTTGATATGGGAAGACTTTTGGCCTCACAACACATCATTATATATAAGTGACATGAAAGAGCATCATTTTCTTTATCTTTATGGTATACTGCAAACTGTGGATTTTTCAGTTTTGAATAACGGAGGAGCGATTCCAACATTAAATCGCAATACACTATCTGCCATAAAAATGCTCAAGGCCCCAAAGCTATTACAGGAACAATATGTAGGCATTGTTGAGCCTTATTACAATATCATACGAAATGTTGAAAAAGAAATTATCCTTCTTACCGAAGCACGCGACCGCTTGCTTCCTAAGTTGATGTCGGGCGAAATAAAAGTTTAGAGCCATGAACGAGTATTCAGAAAACATATTGGTGCAAGAAAGCGCAGGCCAGTTGCTGCACGATGAATTAGGTTGGGATGTGGCAACAGCCTACAATCAGGAAGTGTTGGGTGAGAATGGTACATTCGGGCGAAAAAACTATCGTGAGGTTTTGCTGAAACGCCATGTGCGTCAGGCCTTGCGGAAACTGAATCCGTGGATGAACGACACGCAGGTGGAACAAGCTATCAGTGCGCTCGAAACACGGCTTTCGACGGCATCGCTCATACAGGTAAACGAAGAAAAGTATCGGCTGATACGCGACGGGATAGACATTGCCGTGAAAAACAGCAAGGGTGAATCCGACACGCGCAAAGCCATGCTCATTAACTTTGGTGAACCAAAAGAAAACCATTTTCTCGCCGTCAAGGAAATGAAGATACACGGCGAACTATACCGCCGCCGCACCGACATCGTGGGCTATGTCAACGGCCTGCCCCTGCTGTTCGTTGAATTGAAAAAGAACACCGTGGAGGTGGAGAATGCCTACAACGACAACTACCGCGACTATCTCGACACCATACCGCAACTGTTCTACTACAACGCCATCGTCATGCTGTCAAACGGCCTTGAAGCCAAGGTCGGCACGTTGGGCAGCCCGTGGGAGTTCTTCCACGAATGGAAACGCCTGAAAGAAGAAGACGAGGGCAGTGTGGAACTTGAAACCATGTTGCGCGGCATCTGCCGGAAAGATAACTTCATAGACCTGCTGGAGAATTTCATCCTTTACGACCACTCCGATGGCAAGACGGCAAAGATTCTTGCCCTAAACCACCAATATCTCGGCGTGAACGAGGCGGTAAAGGCATACGCGGAGCGCAAGCTCCGAAACGGCAAACTTGGTGTATTCTGGCATACGCAGGGCAGCGGAAAAAGCTACTCGATGCTGTTTCTTGCCCAAAAGATACGCCGCCGCTTCACAGGTTCGCCCACCATTGTGGTGCTGACCGACCGAGATGAATTGAACGAACAGATTAGCGGCACATTTGAAGGTTGCGGATTGCTTGGCTCCACCAAGGCCGAGAAGTACATAGCCACAAGCGGTGAGCGGTTGGTAGCCATGCTGAAAGACAATCCCGGCTTCATATTCACCTTGATACAGAAATTCAACAAGCCCGATGCAGAGCCTATCAATCCCGATTATGACATTCTTGTCATGTCGGACGAAGCCCATCGCAGCCAATACGGGTATTATGCCGAGAACATGCGCCGCTTGCTGCCTACTTGTTCGCGCATAGGTTTTACAGGCACACCTTTGTTGGCCAACGACAACATCACCGAGCGGACATTTGGTGGTTATATTTCCATTTACGACTTCAAGCGGGCTGTGGACGATGGTGCGACCGTGCCTTTGTTCTATGAGAACAGGGGGGAACAGTTGAACATACCGATGATGGATAAGGACAATGCCGAACTGAACCGACGTATAGCCGAAGCCATTGAAAAGGCAGACCTTGACCCGGCTCAAGAAGCAAAACTCGAAAAGGAATTTGCCAAAGAGATACACCTGCTTACGGCAGAAGACCGCCTTGACAAAGTGGCGAAGGATTTTGTGTACCATTACACTGGCCTTTGGACAAGCGGCAAGGCGATGTTCGTCTGCATCAACAAAGTGACCTGTGTGAGGATGTACAACTTAGCACAAAAGTATTGGTCACAAGTAATTGCCGAGACCGAAGAAAAGCGCAAGCACTCCACCCAACAAGAGGCATTGGAGATTGACCGCAAGTTGAAGTGGCTACGCGAAACGGAAATGTGCGTGGTGGTGAGCCAGGAACAGAACGAGATGCAGACATTCGGCAAGTGGGGACTGGATATAGAACTACATCGTAGGAAAATGGAAAAACGCCCACTTGATAAAGAGTTCAAACAGGCAGACTGTCCATTCCGGGTGGTGTTCGTCTGTGCCATGTGGCTGACGGGATTTGATGTGAAAACCTTGTCTTGCCTGTATCTCGACAAGCCTTTGAAAGCACACACGCTGATGCAGACCATAGCCCGGGCAAACCGAAAGGCGGAAGGAAAAAGCAATGGGTTGATTATCGACTACATAGGTGTTGTAAAGGCGTTACGCAAAGCCTTGGCAGACTATACCATGCAGAAGAATGGCACCGACGGCGGTTCACCTGCCATAGACAAGGAGGAACTGATAAGACGCATAGGAAAGAGCATAGAATTGGCGACAACGTTCCTTTCCCAATGTGGTTTTGAACTCCAAAAGTTAATGGATGCCACAGGCTTTGACAAGTTGGCTTTGGTGCGCGATGCAGCCAATGCTGTTTGTGAAACCAACGAAAGCAGAAAGACCTTCAAAACATACGCGAGCGAATTGGCCAACATGTTCAAATATGTCAACCGCGAAGAAGTGGACGACTTCACGCTGAGGAAGAAGAATGCCATAACAGTTATAAGCGGAGAACTGAACAAGAAAATCAAACATGCCGACAACACCGACTTGATGGTGGAACTCAACAAGATAGTAAACGACTATGTGCAAGTGGTGCCGGGTGATGGGAATAAACCGGCCAAACAATTTGACATCAGCAAGATTGATTTCGACTTGTTGCGCAAGGAGTTCGCCAAGACCAAGACACCAAGATTGGTATTGAATGATTTGGAAGACCTTGTCAAGCAAAGGATTGAACAAATGCTCAATAACAATCCCATGCGCATCAATTTTTATGAGAAATACACGGAAATCATAAACCGTTACAACAGTGAGCAAGACCGTGTCGGCATAGAAAAGACATTCATGGAACTGATGGCATTGTCGCAAAGCCTTGACCAAGAACAAAAACGCTATGTGCGCGAAGGTTTTGAAAGTGACGAAGAACTTTCTGTTTACGATTTGCTGTTCTCTGACAACCTTAGCAAGAAGGACATTGAAAGCATCAAGAAGGTGTCAGTCAATCTGCTCAAGAAAATCAAGGAAAAGATTGCCGAGTTTGACCATTGGACAGACAAGCAAGAAACCAAGGCGGCGATAGACAACTTGATTCGCGACACATTATGGGCGGAACTGCCGGAATGCTATGATGAAAACAGCATAACGGAGTATCGGCAGAAAATCTATGAGTATGTCTATACAAGATACAAGGAGGTAGCTTAAGTCTTATTTATATCAAGCACGGCAAAAGTTATTTCTCGCAGAAATGGGCTTTTTAAGGGGCGAAAAGGTAATGGTTTTCACGCTTGATAGGACGTAATTCTTATAGGAATAAAGCTTATAAAAAGAATGCGTTCCTTCAACAGGGAACGCATTCTTTTCTATTTATCAATCAGGGAGAAGCTTATTCGCTCCAGTCCATCTTGGTCATGCGCACGTAGCTCTGGTAACGCTTCTTGGCCATATCCTCGCAAGCGTTGAAGAGGTCGGCGGCTTCGGCCGGGTATTGCTTCATGACGGAAGCAAAGCGGACTTCGCCTTTCAGGTAATCCTGGAAAGCATCCCAGTCAGGCTCTTTGGAGTCGAGCGAGAACGGGTTCTTGCCTTCGGCTTCCAAAGCCGGGTTGAAACGCCACAAGTGCCAGTAACCGCACTTCACGGCTGCTTCTTCCTCTGCCTGCGATTTGCCCATGCCCTTCTTCAAACCGTGGTTGATACAAGGAGCGTAAGCGATGATGATGGACGGGCCGGGATAAGCCTCGGCTTCGCGGATGGCCTTCAGGCACTGTGCCTGGTCGGCTCCCATGGCAATCTGTGCCACGTACACGTAACCGTAAGTGGTGGCAATCATACCCAAGTCTTTCTTGCGTACGCGCTTACCGGAGGCGGCAAACTTGGCAATGGCACCGAGCGGGGTTGCCTTGGAAGACTGGCCACCGGTGTTGGAATATACTTCGGTATCCAATACGAGGATATTGACATCTTCACCCGAAGCGATGACGTGGTCCAGACCACCGTAGCCGATATCGTAAGAGGCACCGTCGCCACCGATAATCCACTGGCTGCGTTTTACCAAATAGTGTGCCAGTTCGGACAGTTTGGCGCAAGCCGGGCAACCGGCAGCCTTGCCTGCCTCAATCATCGGGACGAGTTTTTCGGCAGCGGCCTTGCTGGCATCTGCGTCGTCCTTGCCTTCGAGCCATTCCTGAGCGGCAGCCTTGAAGTCGGCCGGAGTCTCATCGGCAGCGATGGCACCCTTGAGCAGCTCTTCGATACGTGCACGCATCTTCTTGTTGGCCAATGCCATACCGAGGCCGAATTCGCAGAAGTCCTCGAACAAAGAGTTGGCCCATGCCGGACCTTGACCTTTGGCGTTGGTCGTATAAGGAGTAGAAGGAATGGAACCGGAGTAGATGGAAGAACAACCTGTGGCGTTGGCTACGATTTCACGGTCGCCGAACAACTGAGAAATCAATTTCACATACGGAGTTTCACCGCAACCAGAACATGCACCGGAGAACTCGAACAACGGCTGTGCGAACTGTGAGTTCTTCACGTTGCTCTTGATGTCTACCAAGTCTTGTTTGCTCTTCACGTTCTTGGCGCAATAGTTCCAGTTCGGAGCTTCATCGAGTTCTTGTTCCAACGGAACCATCGTAAGTGCCTTGCCCAATTTCGGGTTGCCCGGACATACGTCGGCACAGTTGCCACAACCCAAGCAGTCCATCACGCTCACCTGGATGCGGAAATTCATGCCTTTCATGGCTGCCGGAGCCTTCATTTCGATGACCGGAGCGTTGAAGCCCTTCATTTCCTCAGCATCAAGGACGAACGGACGGATGGCAGCGTGGGGACAAACGTATGCGCACTTGTTGCACTGGATACAGTTGTCGGGGTTCCATGTCGGAACGAAGGCTGCCACACCGCGTTTCTCGTATGCGGCCGTACCTTGCGGCCAAGTACCGTCCTCGATGCCCTTGAATGCGGAAACTTTCAGCAAGTCGCCGTCCTGTGCGTTGATAGGACGAACCACTTCGTTGATGAATGCAGGGTCGTTGTTGGCCGGAGCAGCATCGGCTTCGAGTGTGGCCCATGCCGGGTCTACGGCCAGTTCCTTGTATTCACCGCCACGGTCTACGGCAGCATAGTTCTTGTTCACCACGTCTTCACCCTTCTTGCCGTAGGACTTCACGATGAACTTCTTCATTTGTTCAACAGCGAGGTCTACCGGGATTACGCCGGTGATACGGAAGAATGCAGACTGGAGGATGGTGTTGGTACGGTTGCCCAACCCGATTTCCTGTGCAATCTTGGTGGCGTTGATGTAATATACCTTAATATTGTTCTTGGCAAAGTAAGCCTTTACCTTGTTCGGCAGGTTCTTGGCCAGTTCCTCGCCTTCCCAGATGGTGTTGAGCAAGAACGTACCGTTCTTCTTCAATCCACGGGTCACATCGTACATGTGGAGATAAGCCTGAACGTGGCAAGCCACGAAGTTAGGCGTGTTCACCAAGTAAGTGGAGCGGATGGGAGAATCTCCGAAACGCAAGTGAGAGCACGTGAAACCACCGGACTTCTTAGAGTCGTAAGAGAAGTAAGCCTGGCAGTGCTTGTTGGTGTTGTCGCCGATAATCTTCACGGAGTTCTTGTTGGCACCCACCGTACCGTCGGCACCCAAGCCGTAGAACTTGGCTTCGAACATGCCTTCGCCGCCCATGGCCACCTCTTCTTTCTGAGGAAGCGAAGTGAACGTCACGTCGTCCACGATGCCGAGGGTGAACTGGTTTTTCGGTTCCGGAAGAGCCAGATTCTCGTATACGGCCAAGATTTGTGCCGGAGTCGTGTCGTTAGACCCGAGGCCATAACGTCCGCCTACGATAACCGGGGCGTTTTCCTTGCCGTAGAAGCATTCTTTCACATCCAGATACAGCGGTTCGCCGTTGGCACCCGGTTCTTTCGTGCGGTCCAGTACGGCAATAGTCTTGGCTGTGGCCGGAACGGCAGCCAAGAAATGTTTGGCCGAGAACGGACGGTACAGGTGAACGGCTACCAAGCCCACCTTTTCGCCCTGTGCGGTCAGGTAGTCGATGGTTTCGCGGATGGCTTCGGTTACGGACCCCATGGCGATGATGACGCGTTCAGCGTCTGCGGCACCGTAGTAAGAGAACAAGCCGTACTTGCGGCCGGTGATTTCAGACACCTTGTTCATGTAGTCCTCTACGATGGCGGGAACTGCGTCGTAGTAATTATTGCAAGATTCACGGTGAGTGAAGAACGTGTCGGGGTTTTCGGCCATACCGCGTGCCACCGGATGTTCGGGCGACAAGGCACGGCTGCGGAATTCCTTCAAAGCCTCCTGGTCTACCAAGGGAGCGAGGTCGTCGTTCTCCAGCATTTCAATCTTCTGGATTTCGTGAGACGTACGGAATCCGTCGAAGAAGTTCAGGAACGGCACGCGGCTCTTGATGGTAGACAAGTGTGCCACGCCGGCCAAATCCATCACTTCCTGTACGGAACCTTCGCACAACATGGCGAAACCGGTCTGACGGCAAGACATGACGTCCTGATGGTCGCCGAAGATACACAGTGAATGAGAAGCCAAGGTACGGGCCGACACGTGGAACACGCAAGGCAGCAGTTCGCCTGCAATCTTGTACATGTTCGGAATCATCAGCAACAAACCTTGGGATGCCGTGTAAGTCGTGGTCAGCGCACCGGCCTGCAACGAACCGTGGACGGCTCCGGCGGCACCGCCTTCCGACTGCATTTCTTGTACCAACACTGTTTCGCCGAAGATGTTCTTACGGCCCTGTGCTGCCCATTCGTCCACGTATTCTGCCATGGTCGACGACGGGGTGATGGGGTAGATGGCTGCAACTTCCGAGAACATATACGAGATATGCGCTGCGGCCTGGTTACCATCACAAGTGATAAACTTTTTTTCTTTTGCCATAATAATGATTAATATTACGAGATTAAACTACAATTTCTTTATATTCAACTTAATATAGGAATCCGAACAACCATATCGGTATTTCGTTCCCGTGCCCTATTTCTATCTTATGCCGGGCATATATCGTTTCGGCGTTCCGCCGTCGTTCTTCGTTGGGGCAGATTTTGAATTTCAGGTTTTCGTCCACCAGGAACGAAGTGCCCTTTTCTCCCTTGTTCAGTTTATGGTCTTTCCACATCGTGTTTTGGAAGAAAGTCTCCAGGATGTCCTGCTCTTCCAAGCGGCACGGGTAGATGACGTACATCAAGTTGCTGTTGTGCATCATGATCCGGGCCGGTTTTTTGGGAAAGGTTTCCCCTTTCGGATAAATCATGTTGATGAGCCGCGCGTCGGCCAGATACTTGATGTAGTTCATTACCGTGGCCCGCGACGTGTGGATGTCCTCTGCCAACTGGCTGACGTTGGGAGCCACCGGGCTGTCTATCGCGAGCAAATATAGTAATTTTTTGATTTTCGCCAAATATTTCAGCTCTATTTGTTTGATGAGCAAGATGTCCACTTCGAGCATCATGTTCATGGTCTTGAGCAGGTTTTCGGAGAAATTCCGCTTTTCTAAGAAGAACGGGTAGAAACCGTGGTGCAGATAGTCTTGGAAGAACTTCAGCGGACTGGCTTTAGGCAGGATGCTGCGTACGATTTGTTCATGACGGTTCAGGATTTCGTCGAGCGTATAAGACGGGAAGTCGTTGCCCGTCTGCAAGTTGAGAAACTCGCGGAAAGAGAAACCTCTCAGGTTGTATGATTTCACCAGGCCGTTCAGTTCCGGGTTTTCCGTCTTCAGCCGCATGACGGACGAACCGGTGAATACGATTTTCAGCCCCGGCAGCGTGTCGTAGCATTTGCGCAGGTCCGTGCTCCAGTCCGGTTGTTTGAACACCTGGTCGATCAGCAATACTTTTCCCCCGCCTTCGTAGAACTCTGTGGCGAATTCGGCAATGCCCTTGCCCTGAAAATAGAAATTGTTCAGATTGATGTAGAGGCATTTCCGGTCTTCCACGTGGAAGTGTTCTTTGGCATATTGCAGGAGGAAAGTGGTCTTTCCTACTCCGCGTGTACCTTTAATGCCAATCAGACGGTCGTTCCAGTCTATCTCGTCCATGAGGGCGCGACGGACAGGAGCGTGGGTGTGCTCCACAAGGTACGCATGTGTTCTGAAAAAAGACTCCATCCTTTGGTGCTTGATACAATATGCAAAGATAGTGTAAAACCGCAAAAGTGCAAAGTCGGGTTGGCAAAATCTTTGTTTTTTCTTCATTTTCTTATTCGAAGCATGCAGATTGTCAAATTGTCAATTTCGGCCTTGTAGGAATGCGTCATTTGGGGCTGAAGGCGGGGAAGTGCGGAAATACGCGATTCTCGCACGTCGGGCGAGTGACATTTTGAACTCCCTTCGGCCTGTCGGGCTTTCAAGATGCACGGCATGCAGGCACGACGTGCGTGCGGGGGCGGGATTCGTGGAAGCATGAAACGGACTCCGTAGGGCATCCTGTCATTCGTTTTTTGCAGTCCGACGCGTCTCGTTTAGGAGAAAAACGAGCCGTATGGGCATATTTTTTTTCTGTTTTCAGGGCTTTTCTCCACTCGCATGCGGAGAAGGATGCCCCATCACGAGGACAAAAAAAATGTTTTCTCAGCCGAACGAAAAATCATTCGGCTGTGATTGAAATGCGTTTAAGCTGAAAAAAGTCTAAAAACAAGGTTGAAATGTGAATTTATGTATCTAAAAAGGGGTGAAAACAACATGGAACGTAGCCGGAACATGGAGCGTCTCATTCGGAGAAAATCCGTGGAACTTACGTTTTGTCGGTAAAAAGGGGGTATGTCCTTTCATTTGTTTATTAGGAAAGTTTCCTGTGCTTCTTATTCCGCTTGTCGGAAGGACTTTTTAAGCGGCAAACGGGTACGTCCTAAAGGGAAAGGATTTTGCCGTTTGCCGCATCTGAAATGGAGATTAGGTAATGGATTTGGTTTTTTACTGTTTGGCTTCTTCTGGAGCTCCTCCCCATCTTTGGTCCAGACGGGTGGCCTCTTCGCGGGTGATGCCGATGACGGAACCATGGCGCGGATGGAAGTCTTTGGCGAAGGTTTCCGGTTTGGAACTGAAATGGATGAGGTCCTTGCTGCGTTGGAATTCATAGCGTCCGCTGCTGTAAAGGTCGTACATCAGGATGTATTCGTCCGAATCGTTCAGTTTGAATATGCTGGAGCCTTCCACGTGCGTGCGGGTTCCGGCATACGCGTCGAGATATGCGAAATGTTCTTTCCACGGGCCGCGTAATGACGGGGCCGTGGCTTGCTGTATGCCGCTTTTCAGTTCTTTGCCGTTCCGGTCTTTGGTGTTTCCTTTATAGAAGAAATGATAGGTGCCGTCTTTATGGATGATGTCGCCGTCTATGGCACCGTATTTGGGGGCGAACATCAGTTGGGGCTCATTTTCAAATGCCGTGAAATCTTCGTTGGCGTATGCGCAATAGAAATTGAGGGCGGTGTCGTATTCGAAGCGTACGGTGAAGTAGACCAAGTATTTCCGTGCTTCGGGATCGTAAATGGTTTGGGGTGCCCACACCCATTTGATGTGGGCGAACTTCTCGGGGTAGGATTTTTCCAAGTCGACGATGCCGTGTGTCCAATCGGTCAGGTTGCCGGATTTGAGCAAGACGATGCCGGGATTGTATTCCCAACCGTTCTTTCGGGTGAACATGTCTGTGGCCGTGATATAAAAGGTATGCCCGTCTTCTCCGCGCAGGATGTGCGGGTCGCGTATGCCCCCCGTTTGGGATATTTCGTCCGATGGGATGACGGGGCGGTTCCCGTTCAGGGCTTTCCAGTGTACGGCATCCGCACTCACAGCAAATCTCAGTTGTTCTTGTGCCATCAGTTCGCCCGAACCTTCAAAGTAAGCAAACAGATAGGCGGTGTAGTCCTGCGTTTTTTGTGAAGTGCAACTTGTGAAAGACAAGATGGAGATGCAAGCTAAGATAAGAACGTTTTTTCTCATGTTTCTTTGATTGATGTTTGATATTTGACAGGGCAAAAGTAGGCTCTTTTTTCAGGAAGGACTGTTTCTCTTGTTGCATGTAATGGAAGATTGGTTTCAAAAAGGCGGATTTTGCGATAATGGGGGCGGGGAAGTGTTTGTGGGGTGAAATGTAGGGCAGATTATAGGTGGAGTGGAAGTAAAGCGTTATATTTGTCGGATAAATTTAAATGTGGAATTAAAAAACAATTCGAAAAATGAGACTTATTTCTGTATTTTTAGCATCCTTTTGGCTGCTTTCAGCCGTACGGGCGCAAGTATATGAATGGAAAGCGGAAGGAAATCCCGTGGTGCGGCATAAATATACAGCCGACCCGGCAACCCTGGTTTATAAGGATACGCTTTGGATTTTTGCGGGCGAAGATTTTGAGGGCAACCAGCAACGTACGCACATGGAGAATTGGTGCGTGTTCGCTACGACGGATTTAGAACACTATCGGGAATATCCCGTACCGTTGCGCGCGGACGAGTTCAAGTGGTCTTCGGGAATTGCATACGCTTCGCAGGTGGTGGAAAGGAACGGGAAGTTTTACTGGTATGTCAGTACCGACCATACGGGCATCGGGGTGGCTGTGTCCGACCGTCCGGAAGGCCCTTATAAAGATGCGTTGGGCAAACCCTTGTTGACCGTGGCCGATTGTTTCGCGTCTCAGAAACAGTGGGCTTGCATCGACCCGACAGTTTTGATTGACGACGACGGGCAGGCTTGGATATTCTGGGGCAACGGGGAATGCTATTATGCACGGCTGAAAGAAAACATGGTTGAAATCGAAGGGAAAATCCGTCAGGTGAATTTTGACGGGTTTGTGTTTGAAGAAGCTCCTTGGATTCACAAGCGCGGTGATAAGTATTACCTATCTTATGCCAGCGGTTTTCCCGAGCGTATCGCTTACGCCATGGCCGACGATATAGAGGGGCCTTGGGTTTATCAGGGCATTCTGAACGAATGGGCCGGGAATAGCAGCTCAAACCATCAGGCTATTCAGGAATATAAAGGCAGGTGGTACTTTTTTTATCACAACGGTGCCTTGAAGGGTGGGACATCGTGCAGCCGGAGCGTATGTGCCGATTATTTATATTATAATGCCGACGGCACGATGCGGCGCGTGCTGATGACCTCGGAGGGCGTTTTGCCGGCCGGGAAGTAAAAGTCCGGGTCTTGTTCTTCATTCTCCTCCATGACCTTGCATATATTCAATCCCGAGAACGACCTGGCGTTGGCCTGCCCCAGTCCGTATTTCATCCCCCCGGCTTCGGCACGGAAGATGGCCGACGACCTTTCGGCATTGCCCGTATGGTGGGCGCAGACGGGGGATGCCGTGTGCGTGGACTCGGTGGAGGTTGCCCGGTGTTGGGCGGAAGGAACTGGCGGGATTTGTCCGGAAGTGAGATGGATCGGGCGCGACGGCTTGCCTTCGGATGCCGACGTCGCCCCTTGGGGATGGAGCCCATTGATGGTGCAACGTCTGTTGACGGGCGGTGCGGACAGAAGCCGTTTGCCTGATGAAGCGCGTTTGGCGCGTTACCGTGAGCTGTCGAACCGCCGTCATGCCGTGGACATGTTGGCTTATTTATGCAGCCCCGATTCGGATTTGGGGCAGGAGTGGAGGGATAGGCTTTGTGGCGTTTCTTATTACTGTACCGGCGAACAGGACATCATCCGAAGGATGCGGCAATATCCCGAAACCCTATTGAAGGCGCCGTGGTCGGGCAGCGGAAAGGGCTTGCGTTTGGGGCGGGGAGGTTATGCGCCGCCGCTTTCGGGTTGGTGTCTGCGTCAGCTTCGTGAACAAGGCGGGGTAATCGTAGAGCCTGTATATGATAAGGTGTCGGATTTTGCCATGGAATTTTATGCCGACGGTACCGGAATCGTGAGGTATACGGGGCTTTCGGTTTTCCTGACCACCGCACGCGGCACGTATGCCGGGAATTGGGTGGCTTCCGAAGAGGATAAGGTGCGTTGGTTGACCGATAGGGTTCCTTTGCCTTTATGGCAGACGTTGAAAAGGGCCGTTACGCAATATTTGGCAGGTTGGTTGGGCAACGGCTACAGCGGCCACCTGGGTGTGGATATGATGTTGTGCCGTGTACCGGGGGCCGAATACCTGTGTGTGCATCCTTGTGTGGAAATCAACTTGCGCCGCACGATGGGACAAGTTTCTGTCGATTTGGCTTCTTTCCTGGCTCCCTCTTCGGAAGCGCGTTTTGTGATAGACTATGAGAAGGAAGCGGGGCGGTTGTGGTCGGAGCACTGCCGATGTGAAGAAACGCACTCGTTACGCTTGTCCGGAAGAAAGTTGCTTAGGGGATATCTGCCGTTGGCTCCGGTGTCCCCGTCCGTACATTACCGGGCGGCGTTGTGGGTGTTTCCCAAAGGAGGGAGGGACGGGGGTAAAACATGAATTTATCGTGGACAAAAAGATTTTTATTTTCGTGGGAATACGGTGAACCATTCTTTCTTCAATATTTTTATAGATAGTGTGTATATAATGACAAAATGATATGAAAACTCTTTTTTATACAATATGTTGTGTTGGGCTTTTATGGCCTTCAGGGCTGCGTGCGGCAGAGGATGATGAGAGTATGAACCGTTTTGTATCTTCCCTTTTGAAGAAGATGACGTTGGAAGAGAAGATTGGACAGTTGAGCCAGTGTGCAGGAGGTTTTGCCACGGGGCCGGATAATACACAGTTGAGCCGTACGACGGATATCAGTAGAGGTTTGTTGGGTTCCATGCTGAACGTGTCCGGTGCGGCAGAGACCCGTAAATATCAGGAAGCGGCGATGAAATCCCGTTTGAAGATTCCTTTGCTTTTCGGATTGGATGTGATACATGGTTTTCGCACCGGCTTCCCGTTGCCATTGGCTGAGGCGGCAAGTTTCGATTTGGAGGCTATCAAGATGGGGGCGCGGTGTTCCGCACGGGAGGCTGCGGCAGCCGGGCTGCATTGGACGTTTGCCCCGATGGTGGATATCAGTTGGGATGCCCGTTGGGGACGTGTCATGGAGGGGGCGGGCGAAGATCCGTATTATGGTGCCAAAGTGGCCGCTGCCCGTGTACGTGGTTTGCAAGGTGACGACTTGTCGGCCGACAGTACGATTTTGGCTTGTATCAAGCATTTTGTGGGTTACGGTGCGGCGGTGGCCGGAAAGGATTATAACAGTGTGGACATGTCTTGGGGGCATTTTGCCAATTTCTATATGCCGCCCTACAAGGCTGGTGTAGAAGCCGGAGCGGGCACGGTCATGAGTGCGTTCAATGATTTCGAGAATCGCCCGTGTACCGGTAACGAAGATTTGCTGCGTGGTCTCTTGAAAGAAAAGTGGGGTTTCCAAGGATTTGTTGTGTCCGATTGGGGTTCTGTGGGAGAGATGGTGAACCATCGTTATGCCAAGGATCAGAAGGAAGCCGCCAACAAGGCCATCACGGCAGGTTTGGATATGGAGATGGTGTCGGAATGTTATGCCCGGAACTTGGCGGATCTGGTTCGAGAAAAGAAAGTGCCGGAGGCTTTGTTGGACGATGCTGTCCGCCGTATTTTGGAACAGAAATATAAGTTGGGTTTGTTTGACGACCCTTTCCGTTATTGCAATGAAGAACGGGAGCGTACCGTCATCGGGTCGGAACGGTCGCGCCGGGAGGCACGCTATATGGCAGAGCGCTCTGTGGTGTTGCTCAAGAACGAGGGGGCAGTGTTGCCTTTGGCTTCATCGGTGAGGCGCGTGGCGTTGATTGGTGGTTTGTCAAAGTCGCAGAAAGACATGTGCGGCTCATGGACGTGTGCCGACGAGAGTAAGGTGGTAACACTTTACGAAGCCATGCAAAAGCGTGGTGTGGAAGTAGACTTTCACGAGGGCTATGATTTGGAAAGTAATGAAATTAAGGATTTAAAAGGAACGCTAAAGGCTGCCCGACGTGCTGATGTTGTTGTCGTGGCCATGGGCGAGCGTGCTTGGGAAAGTGGAGAGATGACTTCTAAAGGAAACATATCCATTCCGGAACAGCAGCAGCGGTTGGTGACGGAATTGGTAAAGGCGGGTAAGCCGGTGATTGTATTGATGATGTGCGGTCGCCCCGTGATTTTCAACGAGGTGCGTCAGCAGGCTCCGGCTATTTTGTGTACGTGGTGGTTGGGTAGCGAGGCCGGACCGGCCATTTGCAACGTGTTGTGGGGAGATTATAATCCTTCCGGTAAATTGCCGATGACCTTTCCTACGCATCAGGGACAGCTTCCTTTGTATTACCAATATAAGAGTACGGGACGTCCTTATGCGAGCAGCGGGTGGTGTGCCAAGTACATTGACATACCTTCCGAACCGGCCTTCCCTTTTGCGTTCGGCCTGTCTTATACCACTTTTGAGTATTCGGCCCTAAAGGTGCTTCCGGGCGATGGCGGGAAGGTGCACGCCCGTGTGAGAGTGGAAGTGAAGAACACTGGACGTTATGAGGGAGAGGAGGTCGTACAATTGTATGTGAGGGATGAGTCTGCCTCTATAACCCGTCCGGTCAAAGAACTGAAGGGCTTTGAGAAAATAGCCTTGAAGCCGGGAGAGGGCAAGGAGGTCGTGTTTGATATTACCGATGAGCAATTAGGCTTTTACGACAATCGGATGAATTTTGTGGTGGAGAAAGGCGACTTCACCTTCATGGTGGGAACGAACAGCAGGGACGTGGATGCTGTATCGTACACTTTATTGTGAGAGTGAAACATCAGATAATATCAGATAACAGTTGCAGATGGCATGGTAGATGCTTCCCTTTTTTATCAGGATGTGTATGGCATCGTGAAAGAGATTCCGGTCGGTCGGGTGGCAACCTATAAGCAAATTGCCGTTTTGGTCGGCTTTCCCCAACATGCCCGTTGGGTCGGTAGGGCTTTGCGTAACGTACCGGATGCGCTCGGCCTTCCCTGCCACCGGGTGGTGAATGGCTGTGGACGGCTTGTCCCGTCCTGGCCGGAACAGAAGGCATTGTTGGAAGCCGAAGGTGTGGCTTTCAGAAGAAACGGAAACGTGGATATGCGGCGTTATGCTTGGAGTCCGGATGGAGCGGCATCCGTGACCTTTTGATAAGCGATGCGCGGCGACTCGCGGGTGTAGATGATGCCGCATTCATGGAATCCGTTGGCCTTCAGTAGCTTTTGCATGATGAGGTTGTCGGCGTGGGTGTCTGCGCGTAAATTGTGGTGCTGGGCAAAACACCATGCGATGCATTGCCGGGCGACGCCTTTGGCCTTTCCGTTGGATGCCAGGCGGTGAATCACACCGTATGGCGCCTCGTTCAGCCATTTCCCTTCGATATGGGAATAGGTAGGGTCGTTTCCCACCGAAAAGCAAAATGTGGCTACCATGCCGTCCGTTTCGTTTTCGCAGACGAAGCAGTGTCCGTGGCGGATTTCCGTTTCTATGAGCTCTTCCGAAGGATAACCGTCTGTCCATTGGTGAGGGTTGCCGTTAGCCCTCATAAATTTTCGGGCGTGGTCGAATATGCCCATGATGCCGGGCATATCGGAGGATTGTGCAGGTCTGATGTTCATTTTGTGTCGGGTGTGGTGGTGTCTTGTGTCTCTTTCCTTTGTCGTGCTGTGGGCGTTTCAAAATGCGCCCCACAGTCTTTGCATACATATTCCCAATGCGTCGTGCCCGGAGGTGCGCCGGCCAGGATACTGAATATGGCGGCCATGAACGCCCTGAAACTATGAGACTTTTTCAATACGAACTTGATGTGGGGCGAATGGCAGCAGGGACAGTATTTTAATTGTTCCGGTATCATCTGGTTGCGTTCGAGCAGGGCCATGGCACGTTCATAGTCGTCTTCATACACGAAAATATCCACTCCGGAAATCGTGGGAGTGAATCCGCGCAGGATGTTGGACGTGTTTTCGTTGTGCAGGACGGAGGCGATGCCTTCGTTTTCCAACGCCCCCTGAATCAAACGGGCTTGAAAGGCTCCGTCACAGGTGATAAGTCTGACTGTTTTCATAAGACGGTCGAATTTATTTGATAAAATATCCGATGTGTTTTGAGCGTCCTTTCTTGGCCAAGGTCCTGATTTCATACAGCCCTTTGGCTAAATGCCCGATACGGACACGGCGGCTGTAAGGTGCCGTACTGACGATACGCCCGTACGCATCTACAACCGCTACGTAAGGGCTGTCCTGTTCAGGGATGTCCAAGGTCTGCGAGTCGTGGGGAAGGAATCGCCTTGGGAAGTCCGGTCTGCCGGACCATCCGGACGGGAGCTGTGCCGGTTCGCTTTCATTTCCGAAACGGTCTATGGCCGTTACTGCGAAACTGATGCCGTTGAGGGTGCAGAATTCCCCGTTGACGGGAAGGCTGCAAGAATCCACATTCACGGCGATAAGGTTCCGTGCGGAAGCGATGTCCACGGGAGAGGTCCGTGAAGCGTACACGTTGTATCTCACATCTTTTCCGCATCGGTTATCGACAGACGGCGACCATCGGAGCACATACGTTTGCGCTTCCCGGCTTTTGTGTAAATTTCCCGGACGTTCCGGCGGGATACTGTCCAGGCTGTTACAAGCCGATGGCAGGGCCGGGAAGGGGTAATATACGTCTTTCAGGAAATCAAACAAGCCTTTGTGGTTGTCGTTCAGATACGCGTAACGGAAGAATGCCTGCCCCCCGAGGTCTAAAGAGCGTGTGAAATACAACTCGCGGGTAATATCCTCCAACGGCCAGTCCTTTTCTTCCGGACTAAGGAAGTAGATGCCCAATCCCGGGACGACCGACCGGCCGTAGTCGTTTTCTTTCCAGTCGATAGCGAAAGGGTAGAAATGATTGCCCCGGAAGTACATCATCGGGAACAGCATGTCTTGTATTCCTTCACGCAACCAACCCTGTGCATCCTGATGTACGGCAGAGTAGGCATTCCAGTTATAGGACGGATAGCGGCTCAGGTCGCTGAACTTGCCCACGGGCGAGGAGCTGACCTTGACCCAGGGCTTGGCTGCTTTCACGGCCCGGTACATCGCCCGTACACAACGGGTCATGTTGCTGCGGCGCCAGTCTGCCTTGTTTTGCCTCTTGCCGTATTTGCGGTAAGAGGCGGCGTCGTTGAATTTCACCGCGTTTTCCGGATAACGGATATAGTCGAAATGGATGCCGTCCACGTCGTAGTTCGCTGCTATTTCACGGCAGAGGGAAGCCAGGTAGTCGGCGGTTCCCGGTTGCCCTGGGTCGAGATACCAACTGTCTCCGTGGCGTACGCAAAGTTTGGGATGGGTTTTCAGTACGGAACGTTTTCCCATGCGTGTGGCAGCGGATGCCTTGAAACAAGGTATGGCTACAAGCCACGCATGCAGCTCCATCCCTCGTTTGTGGCATTCCCGGATGGCAAAGGCCAAGGGGTCGTATCCCGGCGCACGTCCCGGGGTGCCGGTCAGGCAGCCATCCCACGGCTCTATGGCCGAAGGGTAGATGACACTTCCTCTCACCCGGGTCTGGAGCAGCACGGTGTTGATGTTCACTTCTTTGAGCCGGTCGAGTATATGGCACAGTTCATCCTGTTGTGCCTTGATGCCGGCCGGGGAGTCCGCTTTGTTTTTCGGCCAGTCCAAACTGCTGAACGTGGTCAACCACACGGCTCGGGTTTCCCGTTTTGGGGAGAAGAGTGAATCGAAACGTTGCGTGGCCATTGCTGCCAGGCAGCCGGTGACACATATATATAAGGAGAAGATATATCTTTTCATGTAGGTGTATGCAGCTTTATCAGGTGCAAAGTTAAGCTTTTCGGGGTATAAAATGAAAGTTTCGGGGACAAATGCCATGGTTTACGATACAATTTATTATTTTTGCGTGATTTAATTGATAACCTGATATGATAACATTCACTACGGCATTGGTGCTACTGGTGTTGGGCTATATCGTCTACGGTGCCTTTGTCGAAAGAGTATTCGGGGTGGATGCCTCCCGAAAGACACCTTGTTATACGATGGCCGACGGTGTGGATTATACACCGATGCCTACGTGGAAAGTCTATCTCATCCAGTTTCTGAACATTGCCGGGACGGGACCTATATTCGGTGCGATTCTGGGTATCCTTTACGGGCCGGCGGCTTATTTGTGGATTGTGTTCGGATGCATATTCGGCGGGGCGGTGCACGACTACCTGTCCGGCATGATTTCCCTGCGGAAGAACGGATCCAGTCTGCCCGAAGTGGTGGGCGACGAACTGGGGGCGGGTATCCGCCTGGTGATGCGAGTCTTTTCCCTGATTCTGATGGTCTTGGTCGGCACGGTATTTGTCACCACGCCTGCCGGGTTGTTGGCTTCCATGACCGGGGACTGGGGCGCATGGGGTTCCGCTTTGTTTTGGAGCGTTGTGATTTTCGTGTATTACGTGTTGGCTACTTTGTTGCCCATCGATACCCTTATCGGACGTATCTACCCCCTTTTCGGTGTGGCCTTGTTGTTTATGGCTGTCGGTGTGTTGATCGGCATTTTCACCCACGACGGTTGGATGCCCGAGATTACGTCGGCTTTCGAGAGCCATCATCCCGATAAGAACCTTTCCATATTTCCCATGCTTTTCATTACGATAGCCTGCGGGGCTATCAGCGGTTTTCATGCCACCCAAAGCCCGATGATGGCGCGTTGCATGAAGAACGAGAAATTGGGGCGGCGCGTGTTCTACGGTGCTATGATAACCGAGGGTGTGGTGGCTTTGATATGGGCGGCTGCGGCCATTAAGTTTGCAGGCAGTTATGAGGCGTTGGCCGAACTGATGTCACCGTCGGGAAAATCCAATCCCGCCATTGTGGTCAATGCCATTTGCCAGGATTGGATGGGGACGGCCGGTGCCGTGCTGGCGATACTCGGTGTGGTGGCGGCTCCCATAACTTCGGGCGACACGGCCTTCCGGTGCGCACGCCTGATAGCCTCCGATTTCCTGCATTATAGGCAAGACACCATTTTGCGCCGCTTGATGATTTCATTGCCTTTGTTTGTCATCGCCGCAGTGTTAATGAATATCAACTTTGATATATTGTGGCGCTATTTTGCGTGGTTTAATCAAACTTTGTCTATCTTTACGTTATGGGCGGTTACCGTATGGCTTGCGCGGAAAGGAAAGACGTTTTATGTGACCCTGTTTCCGGCATTGTTCATGACGGCTGTCTGTACGACCTATATACTGGTGGCTCCCGAAGGATTCGGGTTGTCCTACGTGCTGGGTTGCGCAGTCGGGGGAGGGGTGGCCGCACTCTTATTAGGAATGTTCATGAAATGGTATTTACAATTTAAAAAGACAAGGGTATGAAAAGAAGACGGTTCCGGAAATCCACCGTTATCTTGTTGGGATTTACTTTATATTCCGTAGCGGTGTATGCCTATTTCATCCCCCGTACGGATATGGGCAGCCGGCATATTTGGGCTACGATGGCCTTAAATGCCGTGATACTGGTGGCGTTGTGGTATCTTTACCGGCGGCGTGAAAAATTGGCGGATAAACAAGAACATGATATGAATATTAATCAAGAAAAAAGATAATATGAGAAAGTTAATGCTGTCCTTGCTGCTGATGATGGCGGCAATGGGTGCGAAGGCACAATTTGAGAAGGGGACTACGTATGTGTCGGCTTCCACCACCAGTTTGGGGTTATCCTATAGTTCCAACGAGAAGTTGAATTTCGGTTTGGAGCTGAATGGAGGTTATTTCATACAGAAGGCGTGGATGCTTTATGGAAAGTTGGGGTACGACCATACGCGTTGGACCGACCATTTCCAGATGGGAGTAGGCGGGCGTTATTATTTCACGCAAAACGGCATTTATATGGGCCTTGGTTTGCAGTATGAGCATGCCACCAAGAGCGTGAACAACGTGCAGCTATGCCCCGAGGTGGGGTATGCCTTTTTCGTGAACCGTTTCATCACGATAGAGCCGGCGGTATATTACCACATGAGCCTGAATGACTTCTCGGACGGAAGCAAGGTCGGCTTGAAGTTAGGATTAGGTTTTTATTTCTGATAAGAAATATCCGATAGGGCTGTGCCGGAAGGCTTGTATGGGTTTTCCGGCACAGTCCGTTTGGGCTTTCGGGGATGTCCGGTTTGTTCCGAGGAAAACAAGACCTGGCAAATTGTCGCGTTTGTTTCTTGTTTTATTGCAGGATGATAGCTTTTTCCTTTTTTCTGTGAAGTGAAAACCGGATATAATGGGGTGGAAAAACGCGAGTTTTGAATAAATATAAGTTTTAGGCTGCATATATGCGGCCTTTTTCTGTATATATGTATTTCAATCTCAAGAGATTGGTTTTTCGGTCTCTTGAAGAAACACTTTTTTTCTCCTCTTGTCAGTGCAGCGGTGTGTTGAAACGGAGGTGGAAAGGTCTTGTTGCGGTGGAAAAAACGAGGTTCTCTCTTCGTTTTTTCTCTTATTGTGGCCTGTTTACGGGGCAGAAACGGAAATCAGGATGTCGGCAGATACGGGGATGAAGCTTACGTGCCGTCGGCTGACGTGCGGTTCAATGACTTGTTCGTCTGTCTGCGTGTACACGAAATGCCTGTGTAAGATGTCATTGGGATAAAAGTCCGGCGTGCGAGATTTCGTTTTTTTCGTGACTGTCGGTGGCAGAAGGGATATGGATGATTCTCGCAGTGGTTGGCTTGGCATTTTGACAATTTGTAAAATGTGTAGGGAGGATTATGAAATCGCTTCCAATAATATGGGGACGTACAGGGCTTGGGAGCATGGGGCGTTTTTGGCAAATAAGTTTTCAACGGTTTTTATTTTGGTGAAAGAACACGAGTATTTTGGTCTTTATAGTTATAATCAGAAAGGTTTTGTTGTGTAAGTGCTAATAAATCGCAATCTATTCAAATATTCTTTGTAAAAAGGAAACCGAATTTATTTATTGAGTTATCAAAAAGACATAACTTTGCATTAAACAAAAGCATATTGATTGATATTTGTGGTTATAGTTATACAAAAAGAAAATTTCTACGCGCAGAATGGAGTTGGTATGTTATGTTTCATATAAAAAGGTAAGAAGTATGATGGAGAAGATTCAGAAAGCAATGGCCTTAGGGATGGCGGCAACGCTTGTTCCGGTGGCAGCAGGAGCGCAAGACAAGGTGGAAGCCTCAGTCGGGGCAGACTTGGTGAGCAGTTATATTTGGCGTGGCCAGGAATTAGGCGATGTCAGCATACAGCTTTCCGTTTCGCTTTCGTGGAAAGGCCTTTCGCTTACGGCATGGGGTTCAGCCTCTTGGGGCAGCGAATATGCCAAAGAGTTCGATTTGACTTTAGGCTATGCCATAAAAGGTTTCAGCGTGTCGGTTACCGATTACAGTTTCAGCAAGGGGACGAATTTCAAGACGGGAGCGAATATTGACGGGAAGTACTTCCATTTCGGCAGCAATTCCACGTTGCATGTCTACGAAGCGCAGGTTGGGTATGACTTCGGCTTCCTGGCCGTGGACTGGTACACGAACATCGGTGGCAACGACGGGTTGAAAGAGGATGGCAAGCGGGCTTACTCTTCTTTTTTTGCACTTTCCGCTCCTTTCCGTTTAGGCGGTTTGGATTGGAATGCCACGGTGGCGGCCGTGCCTTGGGAGACATCTTTCTATAATGGCGGTTGTTCGGGCTTTGAAGTGTCCGAGGTAGCCTTGCGGGCGGCCAAGGAGATTCGGGTAACCCAATCGTTTGCCTTGCCCTTGTTTGCCAAGGTGACATGGAACCCGGCTACGGAGAACGCCTATTTTACGGCAGGACTCAGTTTCTAAGCATAATAAAAATGTGATAATTCCTAAAGGTTGGTTTTGGACAAGGTAAGTAAGGTTGTTTGAAGGGATAACATAAAAAGAAAGAATAGGATCAGTAATATAAATGGGTTAATTATGAAAAAGATTGAAGCGATTATTCGGCGGACCAAGTTCGATGATGTGAAGGACGCCTTGTTGGCGGCAGACATCGAGTGGTTCTCGTATTATGAAGTGAGGGGCGTGGGCAAGATGCGCGAGGCGCGTATTTACCGTGGCGTGGCCTACGACACCAGTTCTATCGAGCGCATGTTGGTGTCCATCGTCGTGCGCGACAAGAACGTGGAGAAGACCGTGCAAGCCGTGATGAAGGCTGCCTATACGGGCGAAATCGGCGACGGGCGCATTTTCATCATCCCGGTGGAGGATTCCGTCCGGATCCGTACGGGGGAGCGCGGTGACATCGCGCTTTATAACGCGGAACAGGAAAAGTGAGGCGGGACGGTTTCCACCAAGGTTAAAAACTTAGTTGAATGATAAAAAAGTAAGATTATGGATACATCAGTGATATTGGATTCAGGCCACACGGCTTGGATGATAGTGGCAACCCTTTTGGTGTTTATGATGACGATTCCCGGAATCGCCTTGTTCTACGGTGGCCTTGTGCGTCAGAAAAACATGCTGAGCCTGGTGATGCAGAGCCTGGCCATAGCCGGGGTGGTCAGCATCTTGTGGGTGGCTTTCGGCTATAGCCTTGCCTTCGGCACCGGATATGAAGGCAGCGGTTTCTTTAAATACGGTATCGGGGGATTCGACAAGGTGATGTTGAACGGCATAGGTTTGGACACGCTGACAGCGACCGGCATTCCCGAAATGCTGTTCGTAATGTTCCAGTGCATGTTCGCCCTGATTACACCGGCTTTGATTCTCGGTGCGTTCGCCGAACGTGTGAGGTTTGCCGGCTTCTTGTGCTTCACGGTGTTGTGGAGCATACTGGTCTACATGCCTATGGCCCATTGGGTATGGGGCGGCGGTTTCCTGATGGAAATGGGTGCCGTGGACTTTGCCGGAGGCACGGTGGTACATATCAACGCAGGTGTGGCCGCATTGGTGATGGCACTTATGGTGGGGCGGCGTAAGGATTATAGGGCAGGCCGTCCCATCACTCCGCACAACATTCCTTTTGTCTTTTTAGGCACGGCATTGCTTTGGTTGGGTTGGTTCGGATTCAATGCCGGAAGCGGCCTGGCAGCCGACGGTCTGGCGGCCAATGCGTTTCTGGTGACGCATATCGCCACGTGCGTGGCAGCCGTCACTTGGGCGGCCATTGATTGGGCCGTCAACAAGAAATGCACTACGGTGGGGGCTTGTACGGGTGCCGTGGCGGGCTTGGTGGCCATTACTCCGGCGGCAGGTTCGGTAGACTTGTTCGGAGCGTTGTGTATCGGTTTGATAACGTCGGCAGTTTGTTTCTGGATGGTGGCTGTAGTGAAGCCCAAGTTCGGTTATGACGATGCCCTCGATGCCTTTGGCGTGCATGGGGTGGGCGGCATCATCGGGTCGGTGCTTACCGGCGTGTTTGCCACCCGTTTTGTCACTGGTGAAGATGGCGTGCAGGGTGCGCTTTACGGAGATTGGAACCAGTTGTGGATTCAGATTGCGGCCACGGTCATTTCGATGGTGTTCAGTGCGGTGATGACCTTCGTGCTGTTCAAGGTAGTGGACAAACTGGTCGGCATCCGTGTGGACAAGAGAGTGGAAGAAGAAGGGCTTGACATTTACGAACACGGTGAATCTGCCTACGATTTGTAAGGCAGGCCGTAACCGGCAAGAATAATATGGAAATCAAAATACTTAGGTGATTATGTCAGAATTAAGATTCAGGGTTGTAGAGAGTGCCTTCCATGTGAAGGCGAAAGAAGTGGCTGTTCCGACGGAACGCCCCAGTGAATATTTCGGCAAGTATGTGTTCAACCGCGAGAAGATGTTCAAGTATTTGTCCAGTACTGTATATGCGAAGTTGGTGGATGCCATGGACCATGGTGCCGCTTTGGATCGCAACATTGCCGACGAGGTGGCTTCGGGCATGAAGCGTTGGGCTACGGAATTGGGGGTGACGCATTACACCCACTGGTTCCAACCGTTGACGGAAGGCACGGCAGAGAAGCATGACGCTTTCGTGGAGCACGACGGCAAAGGCGGGATGATGGAAGAATTTTCGGGAAAGTTGCTCGTGCAGCAGGAACCCGATGCCTCGTCCTTCCCCAACGGGGGCATACGGAACACGTTCGAGGCGCGCGGCTACAGTGCTTGGGATCCCTCTTCGCCCGTATTCGTGGTAGACGACACGCTGTGCATCCCCACCGTGTTCATCGCTTATACCGGTGAGTCGCTTGACTACAAGGCTCCTTTGCTGAAGGCTTTGCGTGCGGTGGACAAGGCGGCGGTAGAGGTGTGCCATTACTTCGACCCCTCTGTGAAGAAGGTGGTTTCTTATTTGGGATGGGAGCAGGAATACTTTTTGGTGGACGAAGGCTTGTATGCCGCCCGTCCGGACTTGTTGCTGACCGGGCGTACGCTGATGGGGCATGAAGCTTCGAAGAACCAACAGTTGGAAGACCATTATTTCGGGGCCATCCCGACCCGTGTGGCCGCTTTCATGAAGGATTTGGAGATACAGGCATTGGAACTGGGCATTCCGGTGAAGACACGCCATAACGAGGTAGCGCCAAACCAGTTCGAGCTTGCTCCGATCTTCGAGGAATGCAACTTGGCTGTAGACCACAACATGCTGATCATGTCGCTGATGCGCAAGGTGGCCCGCACGCACGGATTCCGCGTGTTGCTGCATGAGAAGCCTTTCAAGGGCGTGAACGGTTCCGGTAAGCATAACAACTGGTCGTTGGGTACCGATACCGGCGTGCTGCTGATGGCTCCGGGCAAGACGGCGGAGGAGAACTTGCGTTTCATCACATTTATCGTGAACACCCTGATGGCCGTGTACCGGCACAACGGTTTGCTGAAAGCCTCCATCATGAGTGCCACCAACGCTCATCGTTTGGGAGCCAACGAGGCCCCCCCGGCTATCATTTCCTCTTTCCTCGGCACGCAGTTGAGCCGTGTGCTTGACCACCTGGAGGAGAGCACTGACGAGGAACTGGTCCTTTTGGAGGGCAAGCATGGGATGAAGTTGGACATTCCGCAGATTCCTGAGTTGTTGATAGACAACACAGACCGTAACCGTACGTCGCCTTTCGCCTTTACCGGAAACCGTTTCGAGTTCCGGGCTGTGGGTTCAGAGGCCAACTGCGCGAGCGCGATGATAGCTCTCAACACCGCTGTGGCCGAACAGCTGACGGAATTCAAGGCTGAAGTGGATGCCTTGATGGATAAAGGCGAGACCAAAGAGGCTGCCCTTATCCAGGTGATACGGAAATATATCAAAATCTGCAAGCCCATCCGTTTCGACGGGAACGGTTACAGCGATGAGTGGAAGGCCGAAGCAGAGCGGCGCGGTCTGGATTGCGAGACGAGCTGCCCCGTTATTTTCGACAACTACTTGTCGGCAGAGAGCATTGCCATGTTCGGGTCTACAGGAGTGATGACCCAAGTGGAGTTGGAAGCCCGCAATGAAGTGAAATGGGAAACCTATACCAAGAAAATCCAGATAGAAGCACGTGTGCTCGGCGATTTGGCCATGAACCATATCGTGCCTGTGGCCATCGGGTACCAAAGCAAGTTGATAGACAATGTGTACAAGATGAAGGGATTGTTCAGTGCGGAAGAAGCCGGCAAATTGTCGGCCGAGAACCTGGCCATCATCAGGGAGATTTCCGAACGCACGGCCTATATCAAGGATCACGTGGATGCGATGGTCGAGGCTCGCAAGGTGGCCAACAAGATTGAAGGCGAACGGGCAAAGGCCGTGGCCTACCATGACACCATTGCACCGATGTTGGAACAAATCCGTTACCATATCGACAAGTTGGAGTTGATTGTGGACGACCAGATGTGGCCGTTACCTAAGTATCGCGAATTGCTGTTCATTCGTTGACGGCAAGATTCTTTATTTTTTTGGAATTTAGATGGTGTAGCCGGGGTGTCGTGAGACAGTCCGGCTTTTAGGACTTAAAATAATGGAGTATGTAGAAAAGAAGACCTATTGTGGGCTGTATGCTCTTGTGGAATGAAGAATGGGGCTGTAGTGGCATTCGGAGTCTTTACATCCCACAGATGGAGACGGTCGTGAGATAGTCAAGGCGTTTGTCGATACCATTCGGTTTGGATGATTTTTTTCGCATTTACAAGGGAAATGCAAAAAAAACAAAATAGAATAAGTAAAATGGGCCGGAAAAACGTATTATGGAATAGATGGTGGATGATAAAATGGCAAACGTATGAAGAAAATTGAAGTTTGGATATGGGGATGCCTGTTAGGGGGCATGGTGGCCGCTTGCGGCGGCGGGAACGGAACGCACGGGAAGAAGCCGGACTTTACGGGGCTTGACTCGTTGATTCAAGGTTGGGTGGACAAGGGATATTATCCCGGTGCGGCCATTTGTGTAAAACAGGATACGGCGGTTTTGTTCCGCAAGTCATACGGTGCCGTATCGCCGGACACTCCCGTTTATGTGGCCTCTGCCGGAAAGTGGGTGGCCGCTGCGGTGGTGGCCGCCGTGGTAGACCGGACGGAACTGTCATGGGACGACCCTGTGGAGAAATGGCTGCCGGAGTTCAAGGGAGACCCGAAAGGCGTGATTCCCTTACGCCGGTTGTTGTCTCATACATCGGGTATCCGGCCTTATTTGCCCGAACCTCGGGTCGATAATTACAACCATTTGGATTCGGCCGTAGCGGAAATCTTGCCTTTAGATACCGTATTCACGCCCGGAACGCGGTTCGAGTATGGCGGTCTGGCCATGCAGGTGGCCGGGCGCATGGCCGAGGTGGCTGCGGGGAAGGAATTTGAAACCTTGTTTCAGGAGCTTTTAGCCGGGCCTTTACGCATGACTTGTTCCCATTTCACTCCTGTCAATACGGACGGAGGACACGCACCCATGTTGGGCGGCGGGCTGTGTACGACGTTGAATGATTATATGAACTTTTTAGACATGATTATACATGGTGGCGTTTTCGAGGGACAGCGTATTCTTGGGGAAGCCACCGTGAAAGAAATGCAGGCAGACCAAGTGGGAACAGCTAAAGTCGCTTCTGGAGAATATGTGGAGCGTGCGCTTGGACGTCATCATCAGGGCATTTACGGACTGGGCGAATGGCGTGAAATGGTGGACGAGGAGACCGGAGAGGCCTATCGTATCAGTTCGCCGGGATGGGCCGGAGCTTACCCTTGGATTAACTTGCGCGAGGGTGTCTATGGTTTCTTCATTGCCCATGTGACGGGCAGCAGTAGCAAGCCCGACGGTTTTTCCTCTTTCTACGGCAGTCCGGTGATAGCAAACATGGTTTCTGAAGAAATTTCGAAAAAAAATGGGAGGACGGTTAAGTAGTTTGCCGTTCTCAAGCGTATAAGATAATGAAAGCAGTTGGTTAATATTGAAATTAGGTTAATGTGGTTTCAGGGTATTAGGTTTGTCTGAGGTGGAAGGTTGTTTTCAGGATATTTTATTTTCTCGCTCTTTTTAGCCTGTATCCGGTGTTAATCATATTAGAAAAATAAGATAAAGGTTGGTCGTTCGTATCGTATTTTCGTATATATGATTATAGGGATGCCGGTTGTGTGGGGAGAAAAATGCTTTTTTGTCCTATTCTTGTTGGGGATTGTCCTATCATGATAAGACGCAAATGCGGTATCTTTGCCGTAGAATAAAAACTAAGGTACGAATGAAAAGACTCTTTATGCTCTCTTTGGCCGTTGCGTTCGGTTGGGGAGCCCGTGCACAAGTGACGGAACGGGAGCGTCCGTCCGATTGGAAATACTTAGTGGAAGGTGCCCGTTTTATGGACCGTTTGCAACCGATGAAAGGCGAAGTCCTGTCGGCCGACGTATGGGGAGCGGACAGTGTCCGTCCCCGTCTGGTGGATAATGGGATTGAATTGGCCGGAACGTCTTTTTGGGGTGGAAACATCTTGCGGGAGCCTGACGGGAAATACCATCTGTTTGTTTGCGGATGGCCGGAAAACTCACCTAAAGGCCACATGTTCTGGCCTAACTCTACGGTATACCATGCCGTGGGCGAACGTTTGGAGGGCCCGTATACCGTGCGCGACACGATAGGCAAAGGACACAATCCCGAAGCGTTCCGGCTGGCGGATGGCCGCGTGGTGGTCTATGTCATTGACGGGTATTATATTGCCCCTTCCGTGAAAGGGCCGTGGCAGTACCGAAGATTCACTTTCAATACGCGTAACCGCAACATCGTGGAAGGCTTGTCCAACCTGACTTTTGCGCGCAGGCCGGACGGCTCTTACCTGATGGTGTGCCGGGGCGGTGGCGTGTGGATTAGCCGCGATGGCCTTGCTCCTTACGAACAGTTGTCAGACCGTAGCGTATATCCTCCGGTGGAGGGACGGTTTGAAGACCCGGTGGTATGGCGCGATTCCCTGCAATATCATCTGATTGTCAACGATTGGTTGGGACGCATCGCCTATTACCAACGTTCCAAGGACGGGTTGCATTGGGTGACGGAACAAGGCGAAGCCTACGTGCCAGGCGTGTCCGTGCATCCGGACGGACGGGTGGAGCATTGGTTCAAGTACGAGCGTCCCAAGGTATTTCAGGACGAGTCGGGGCGTGCCGTGCAGATGAACTTTGCGGTAATCGACACCATAAAATGGGAAGACCAACCGAACGATAACCATAGTTCCAAGAATATTTGCATTCCGTTGAATCCGGGATTGCGCTTGGAAGTGCTTAACAAGGAACCTATTACGGCAGGCACGAAGGCCATAGAGGTGAGGATACGGGCGGAACAGGGATTCAACCCGCAAAAAGACATAGACGTGAGGTCCTTGCGCTTCGGGTCGTTTACCGAAGTCAATTTCGGCCGGGGCAGCAAAGTGGTCCGTACCCGTAAGGAAGGGAAGGATTTGATTGCGGTGTTCGACGGGGCGGGGAGCGGCATCGGGCCGGATGAGTTCGCGCCCAAATTGTTAGGACGCGGCAAGAAGGGCGGTTTGCTTTACGGCTATGCTTCCTTGCCTTACGTGGATTACCGTCCGGCCATGCTTTCGGCGGCTTATCCCATGTATGACAAAGAACGGCAGGCTTTGATTCTGGAAGTGAAGAACTATGGTTTGTCGGCTTCCCGTCCGTCCCGTGTGGCGGTGCAGGCTGATGGACGTACGTTGGCTGAAGGCGAAGTCGGGAAACTGTTGCCTTATGGTGTGCAGGAACTGCGGATGAAAACGGCATTTACTCCTACGGCAAAAGAATTGTCCACATTGACGGTCGTGTTTTATACCGACGGGCAGGAGACGCGGCGTGACATTTTAAGGTATTAACGAATCAAACGATATCATGAACGTATTACCGGAATATTTGTGTGCCCTGTTTCTTTGAAGTTGGTGTCTGTTATTGGGCGCGGCCCGTGCTTCCCGTGAAGTGCTGAACCTCAATCCGGATTGGAAATGTCTGTCCGGAGGCCATTCCGGGGCTGAGCAACCGGCTTACGGTGGCAGGGCGTGGGAGTCTATCAGTCTGTTTAGTATTATTTAACTGGTTGGAATAAGTCTTTTGTGGTTCTCGAACGTATTTAAGATAAAGATGAGTTGGTTTTTTCATGCACTTATTCATCGAAATTAGGTTAACAGTTAGTTTGAGGATTGGTTTTGCGTGGGGTAAGAAGGTTGTTTCTTCAGGAAAAAATGCGTGGGAACAATGAAAAGACAAATTTTATTATTAGGATTAGTTTTGATGGTATGCCGGGGGTGGGCGGCCGAATGGCAATGGTCGGTGCCCATACCCGGCATTGTTTCTGACGAGACCGGTGGGCATCCGAGGGCGTTCCTTTACATCCCGGACGATTGCCATCGGGTGAAAGCCGTCATGGTGGGCAACCATAACATGTGTGAAGAAACGTTGTTCGAGAACGAGGTTTTCCGTCGTGCCATTCGGGACATGGGACTGGCTTTGGTTTGGGTTACACCCGGGTGGGATCAAGTGTGGAATGCAGATAAGGGTACACCGGAAGCGTATTGGCGTATGTTGGAAGATTTGGCTGAGGTCAGCGGATATGCGGAACTGGCGTATGCGCCCGTCGTGCCGTTCGGCCATTCCGCCATGGCTACTTTCCCTTGGAACTTTGCCGCGTGGCATCCGGAGCGTACGTTGGCCGTGGTGTCTTACCACGGTGATGCCCCACGCACGAACCTGACCGGTTACGGACGCGACAATATAGAGTGGGGACGTACGAGGAATATCGACGGCATCCCCGGCCTGATGGTAGAGGGAGAGTATGAATGGTGGGAGGCCCGTGTCAATCCGGCCCTGGCATTCCGCATGATGTATCCCGGGAGTTGCATTTCGTTTTTGTGCGATGCGGGTCGCGGCCATTTCGATGTGTCGGACCGTACGGCGGAATATATCGCCTTGTTCGTGAAGAAGGCCATGCTGGTGCGTTTGCCGGAGGATGCTTCGGGAAGCCATGTTCCGGAGTTGAAGAAAGTGCGTCCCGAGGATGGGTGGTTGGCGGAACGTTGGCATCCCGTGCAGCCGCATCGGGCCAAGGCCGCCCCTTTTGCGAAATACAAGGGCGACGTGCATGATGCGTTCTGGTATTTCGACCGTGAGATGGCAGAACTTACGGAAGCCCGTTATGCCGAAGAACGTGGGAAGGAACTGTTATATTTGGGTGTGGAGCAGCAGGGGCGTTTGGTGGGATATGACGCAGAACGGCATGTCAAGGCCAATCCGCGTTTCATACCGGAGGCAGACGGGTTGACGTTCCGCTTGCGGCCTGTTTTCACCGATAGCCTCCGTCGCAAGGTGGTGCGTCCGGACGTGAAGGGGCATCCTTATGTCGAACGTATTTGCGGCCCGGTGAAAGTGGTGGACGATACGACATTCAAGGTGGATTTCTACCGCATGGGCACAGACAATGTGAAGCGTACGGCAGAGATGTGTCTTGTGGCTTGTTACGATGGGGACGACCGCCATAAGAGTGTGGTGCAGGAACTCACCATCCGCATTCCTTATCCTCTTAAAGAGGGTAAACGGCAATGTTTGCTCTTTCCCGGTCTGGAAGATGTCGGGGAGGGGACGGATGTGGTGTCGCTCAAGGCAGTTTCGGATTGCGGTCTTCCTGTATCTTATTATGTAAAGGAGGGACCTGCCGAGGTGGAAGGTTCGGCTTTGCGCCTGACCCGTATCCCGCCCCGTGCCAAGTTCCCGGTGAAGGTGACGGTGGTGGCCTGGCAATACGGCTTGCCCGGGCAGGTACAGACGGCCGAACCTGTGGAGCGCAGCTTTTATGTCCTCCGCCGTTGACGGGTTAAGGGGGGGCAAGGGCTATGGACTTGTTGTATTTGCCTATGTGTCATACGATTGTATGTTTTTGAATCAAAATGTAAGTGAAATAAAGATTTCAGTAAACCGGGATATAGAAATAATTTCTCTGAAAATTGTGTTTTGTGAATAATTATACGAAATATATGCAGGAAAACGCCTTTTATTCCGGAAAAATGCGAATTTCTTTCAGGCGAATGAAAAATCGTTTGGAGCAAGGTGGAAAATCATTCGGCGCAGAATGACGGGTGTGCCTTTGCCTTTTGGTGTTTGGGGAGGCTGAAAACGCCCGAAAGTATGGCTTTTTGAGGTGGAAAAACTCTATTTGGTTCGTAAAAACGTGGATAGACGAAGTGCCAAAATGTACTTCCGTTGCATCTTGTCTGCGGAAGTTTCTTGTGAACCGTATTGCATGGGCCGGTAAACAAGTCCATAAGGAACGTAAAGGGCAAATTTTGCTTTCTTCTTGACTTTTTCAATCTTCACGAGAATCCGTTATTTCCGGTTCGTCTTACGGAAAAGTGGAAATCACGGATTCTCGTGAGGCAAGGATTTACTTTTTGACATATTGTCAGTCCATTCCGGTTTGCTTGTCTTTTGACGCTTTCGCTTTGTTTTTAGACGGGCGTTCAGCTTCTTTCTTTTGCAGCCACTCTGTGGGCGTGCAATGTTCGAACTTCTTGAAGGTGGCAAAAAAAGTGGAACGTTTGAAGCCACAGGCTTCAGCGATGGCCGACACTGTGTACTGGCTGTTCTTCTCGTCTGTCACGCGGCGTTTGAATTCCTCCACTCGGTAAAGGTTGATGAAGTCGAAGAAAGTCTGTTTCAAATGTTGGTTGAGCATTTGTGACAGTTTGGCCGGAGTCGTATCTGCCATAGAGGCCAGTTCCGTGAGGCGCAGGTTGGGGTTGGTATACGGCCTTTCCTGCTCCATGCATTCCTTGATTTTTTTATAGATGGTTTTGTGTTCATTGTGGTTCATTTTGGATTTTTGGTACAAAGCCTGTGCCCGTGCTTCTTCGTACTCCTTTTTCTTCTGTTCGTCCCGTTCCTTTTGCATCCTGATTGCCCGGGAGGCTGCGATGGCCATGTCCATTTGATGTTTGCGGGAAAAGGCCTGTTTGATCCTCATGCGTTTGGTCTTGAGGACGTGGAACTGCCATGTCGCGAGGAGCAACAAGATGAACAGCAAGGTTTCCAGATAGAACAGAATGGAGGGACGCACGGAGATTTGCCATGTCGTAGCGGTCTCCTCGTGTCCGGCTAACCTGATTTTCAAGTCATGGTTGCCTAAGGATAGTCTGTTGAACAAGATGTTTTCCCCTTCCGCATAAGAACGGAAATCGCTTCCGTCTATCGAATATTCATAATACCGGCCTTGCGGATGCCCATAGTTGAGCAAGAGGGGGACGATAGCCAATGTTTGGCTGCGGAAATTCCAACCTAATCTAATTTTATACTGTGTGGACTGTAGGTGGAAATCTGACGGCGACAACGGCAAGCCGTCTACCGTGGCTTCGTTTAGTATCACTTTTCCTCTGGTCGGGCGTGTGAGCAATGTCTGGTCTTTTCGGGGAATGTAGATAAGCCCTTCGGTACAGCCAAACCAGAATGTGCCGTCTGGGGTTTCTTGGAATTCATTCCGATTGAATTTCAGTGAAGGGAGGTTATCGGTCTCGTTGAACTGGCGGTAGTGTTTCAAATCTTTTTCAAACAGGAAGAGGCCTCGGTCGGTACCAATCCAATATTTTCCCTGCCGGTTTTCCGTGACGAAGAAGATGTTGCCGACCTGTATGCGGTCGTAAAGGTCCAACGTGGTATATTCGCTCAGGTCCGATTTGGTGCGGAAAACGGAAGTCTCCGACATGGCCAATATGTCACCGTTGCGGCAAAGGTTGAAAGTCAGGTTAGCTTCGTTATTAAAATAGTTTTTAGGAAAATCTCTGGCTTGGATAGTTTGTGTAAGCGGGTCATAAATAGCCAGTTTGTCTATGCAGCCTATCCAACCTTTGCCGGTAAGGTCGAACTGTATGTCGCAGATGTATCCGTCCGGTAGTTCCGAGTTGCGGCTATGGAAGTGCTTGACGATGTTGAAATCCGTGTCGAGCACAAAAATTCCCATATTGCTGCATGCGAAGAGTAACCGGTTTTGTAAAGGCTCGATGCGACTGAAATTACCGCTTCTCAGTTTTTCGTCCTGATCCAAATGGTGCAGTTCCAAAGTTTTCGGATTGAGGGTGCATAATCCTTTTTCATAGGTGGCGATGACGAAATGTCCGCCGAAGTATTGGATATTGGTCACGATGCGTCCGCCGAGTTGTTCGGGAGTGAAATAGTGGACGATGTCCCGTGATTCCGAGATAAACCACAGTCCTTCTCTTGTGCCTATGGCTTTGTCTCCGTCGTGTATGCAAAAACTTCGTACGGTAAGCTTTCCGGTGTCGAAGTTCTTGTACCGGTAAATCTGGAAAACCGGTTGTCGGTAATAGTTGTAGCATGCACCGTCTTGGGCAAAGCCGAACCAGTTGATACCGAGTTCCGCATCGTGCCAGAAAGTATAGACGGCATTGGCCGGAAGAGGGTAGTCTGGAGTGTCTGTACGGAAAGTCCGTACGATTTGGTTCGTATGGGTGTCTATGATATAGGCTCCGTTGCCATCGGTAGAGACATAGAGCAAGCTTTTGCCATCGGAATAGAGGTCGTAAATGACCGGGCAGTCCATATTGATATAGGGACGGAATGAAGCTGTAGCCGGGTCGAAGGCAAACAAACCGTTGTTGTTTGTTCCTATGAATAGGCGTTCACCCACGCGGCAGATATTACGAAGGTATCCAGTGAATAGTTTGGGGTCTGCTTCAAACGTTTTCAGGGTCTTTTGCCGTAGGTTCAGGTGAATCAGGCGCTCGTTGCTGCAAAGCCATGCTCCTCCTTTGCCGTCGTCTGTGATGTCATTGATGCTATTTCCTTTGGAAATGATGTTGTTTCCGATTTTGATGGTTTCTGCTTTTTCTGGATTTTCGTATTGCCACAAGCCGTTTCTTGCTCCGATGAGAAGTGTGTGCCCCACTTTTCCGAATCCGTTGACATAATTGATTTGAGGACAGATATGTTCACAGGTTTGCAATGGTTGGTTGACGAGATAAAGTCCTTTGCGTGTACCGAACAGGATTTCTCCCTTTTCAGTTTCCACAATGTCTGTCACGGCATTGAACGGTTTTGGGCAGTCTATATGAAAATGTGTAAACGAACGGCCGTCGAACCGACAGATGCCGTTGAACGTACCGAACCACATCATTCCTTGGCTGTCTTTAAATATTTTGTATACCGTATAATTGGGCAAACCATCTAAATCCGTCATATAATGTATGTGATGGGGGATATTCGCCATTAATGGAATACACTTATGATACGGGAGGATGGTGGCAAAAACAAATATCAATAGATAGGTTCGGAAAACTTTCATGAATCGATTTATTTCGTTAACGTCTGCAAATTTATATTTTTAGGCGCAGGATTGCAAGTTTTGGCCTTGCAAATTAGGTGGAAAAGGCTTGAAAAAGTGGTGTTCCCCGCATGGAAGCTCATATCTGCAAGTCCGTCCAATTTTTACAGACTGCTGATTGGGGGGGTAAATATTTGTGTTTCAGTATATTATATAGTTTTTAGTCTGATAAAATCTCAATAAACGCCATGAAAAGGACAAGGGGTTGTTTTTTGATTTTCCAATCCATAATTTTGCGATGTCCAAAAGGCGAATAAATATTAAAACACATAATATCATGAAAGAGCTGAACGAAATTCCTAAAAAAGAGTTGGTGGCAGAAGCTTATGCCCTTTATCGCGAAAAGCTAGTGGCTTATGCTTATAAACGTATCCATGACATGGAGGATGCCGAAGATGCCGTGCAGGACGCATTCATCCGAATCCTGAATATGGGGGACATGGTGTGTGCCGCTACCATCCGTAATCTTGCGTTTACGGTCGTCCAGAACATTTTGGTCGACCGGCTGAGGGGACGGGTGAGAAAAGCTGAGGCCTATTCGTATATGTATGACTTCCGGTCGGAAGCCTCGGACGAGATGGAGCAGAAAATACATGCCCAAAGTCTGGTGGAGAACGAACATGTACGGATGAAGGCATTGCCATTGGCTTGCCGGAACGTGTATTACCTGAACCGTTTCAGGGAGAAGTCGGCCGAGGAGATTGCACAGCAACTCCATGTCAGCCGCCGCACGGTACAGGCGCAAATACAGAAAGGCCGTATGTTGGTTAGGGCTTATCTTAAAGCTGTCGGGGAATATTGAATCCTGAGTATGTTTTTGTATTTTTACCTTAAAAAAGAAAAGAGCCATGGATATATTGAGATTTTGTTGGTGTGCCGTGTGGGTGATAGGAACAGTGAATATATGGGGAGCACGTGTGGCCGGAGTTTGGGACGAGATTGTCTTCGGACAGCCGTCTTCCGAGCGGAGACATGGTTTTTCCGACAAGGCAACCGAGATTGTCAGAGGAGGGATGGAAGAACCGGCCCGTGTGTTGTTACCTGTGCCCGGTGAACGGGTGGAGGGTGGTAATATGACCTTCACGATGGAAGTGGATCCGGAGCGGCAGAATTACTTCACCGCCCGTTTTTGGGGTTCCGACAGTGGGAACAGCAATCTGTTGATATTGTTTTGCGAGGGAAAGCAGGTGGGTTACCGCCATTTGGGCGACTACGACGTGTTGGATATCGCCAATGAGGATTTGCCGCGTCCGGGACATTTCACTTATACCACCGTGCCCTTGCCGCTCAGCATGACGAAAGGGAAGAAGAAAATAGAATTGAGCATCCGCTCCACCGGACGTATCGCACGTTACGGAAATTCTTTCGACGCGTACCAGAAAGTAATGGAGAAACCGTCGAAGGCCATTTATAAAGGGTATACCCATACAGAGGCCTGTTTCCGGCCTTCCAAGAAAGAAATTCGGGAATTCGAGCAGGGAGAGCGCCGGGTGCGTACGGCACCGGGTGAAGAAGTCATGGAGGAAGTCAGGCAATTTGTGAACCGCCAGATATCCGGCTATATGAAGAAAACGGAAATCGACCAGGAAACCGCAGCCCTTTTGGCATACGCTTACCACGAACCTTGGACGGTGGCTTACCGGAACAAAGCCGTGGCGGAGCTGGTCATCCGTACGGCCGACCAATATTATGAACGTTTTGCCCGTGAACCCAAATCGGTTTACGACGGTTCATGGCTGACAGTTGGTCCCCTGTGCGAGGCTTTGAATGTATTCTTGCCGGAGATTCGTGAAGTGTGGGACGGGAAAATGGCCAACGGGCGTACGCGGAGGGAAAACTGGACGGACATGTTTGCCGCGTGTGTGGACTATGCCAAGACACACCGCCGTTCGTACACCAACCAAAGCATGATTGTGGATTTACATCTGTATAACGTGAACCGTATGTTGGCTGTTTTTGCACCGGAAAAGGCTCTGCCTGTCTGGCAAGCCTTGGCGTTCATTTATGAATCCATGGGCATAGCCCCGTGGTCGGGTAGTTTGTCGGCCGACGGGCTGCCTACGTGGCCGTTGGGGAAGATATATTACCAGTTTTCACAGGACGGACTGAGCAAGGAATTGGGCTACGTGGGCGGCTATGGCGAAATACTGAACTGGATGGTGCATCTTTATGAGGCTACGGGTGAACGCGGCCTGACGGACACTCGTGACCCCTTGGTTCGTGCCCAGATGTTGAAAATCCTGCATGCGCGGAGCCATTTCCGTTATCCCACGCCAGATAATGAGGGATATGCCGCCATGCGTGGCGAATCGGTCATCGGTTGGCGTGACCATGGCTATTATCCGGCAGGCATCACTTACGGTGAGCGCGGCTACCATCGTGAGGGCACGCCCATCATGGCTGCGGCCGCCACGTTGGATCCAGAAGCGGTGGCATACGCCCAACAAATGATGGAGGACAACCAGTTCTTTGCCGTGGTCAAGGAGAAGATGAAAGACCGAGGATTGAATTCCACCTATACGCTCTTGCGTTTGCCGGGCGAATATGAGCTGATTATGAAACAGCCGCGCCGTGAAGGACGTCTGCCCATGTCGGAAGGCATGCCGGACGTGCTGTTTTCGGACGAGGAAGTAGGCGTGGTGGCGTTGAAGAACGGGGATGAAATCCTATACACATCTTTGTATTGGCGGGCCAATTTCGCGGTGAACTTCTTGGCGCGTGTACACTACATCACTCCAGAATGCGACCGTGTGGCCACCGTGTTCGAAGACATCCGGTATACACCGAGCGGATATACCTACACCCGTCCCGAACGGAACAATCTCTTTTTCTCTCCCGCGCGGAATTTCTATCCCGAGGTAAAGTCGGCCCATACCGGCGAGCAGCTTCCGATAGCGAGGATACCCGATGGCGTGGAGTTTAAGCCCGGACAGGAAAGCGTCTATGCCGGAAAGGGGGATTTCTATACCTTGCGTTACGGCAAATATCTGATAGCCATGAACTGTACCCGTGACCGGACATTCGAGGTGGCGGTCCCGACGGAGGGACGGGTACATACCTTCCCCGGAAAAGAAGTCGTAAGGGATAAGGTCTTGATGGTACAGCCGTGTTCGACAACGGTACTGATAGTGGAATGATCAATCTAATAAAATAAAAGAATGGAGTTGAATGACAGGAACCCGTGGCAGAGGAAGGCGGCACGGGCATGGGGAATATTGTGCCTTGCCGTTTGCTTGCCTGTGGGAAGTGAAGCACGTAACGTTTGTCTTTCCACGCCGAACACTTCGCTCGTGTTGGATGTGGAACAGGGTGAAGAACCGAAGTATGTATATTATGGGCGCAGCCTTTCACCGTTGGATGTGGAAAACATCGGCTACGTCAGGAACTGTGACCAACCGGCTTATCCGGCTTATGGACTGGACTGCCCGTACGAGGCGGCATTTGCCGTCCGGCATAGTGACGGGAACTTGTCCACGCAGTTGGAGGTGTGCGCGATGGAAGAAAAGGATACCGGTGAGGCCCGTACGCTTTCCATCCGAATGAAAGACAAGGTATATGATTTCTATGTGACGTTGTATTACAAGGCTTATCGGGATGTGGACATTATCGAGGCATGGTCCTCTTTCCGCAACGAAGAGAAAGGCGAAGTGGTGCTCGGGCAGTTTGCTTCAGCTTATTTGCCCGTGCGTCGCGGCGACGTATGGTTGTCCCGCCTTTACGGGGCGTGGGCCAATGAAGCGCGTTTGGTGCAAGAGCCTTTGCGTCCTGGTATGGAGGTCATCCAAAACAAGGATGGCGTGCGCAATTCCCACACCGCCCATGCGGAAGTGATGTTTTCCTTGGATGGCCGTCCGCAGGAAGACAACGGGAGGGTCATCGGGGCGGCTTTGTGCTATGGCGGTAACTACAAGTTGCGTGTCAATACCGATGAAAGCGAATACCACCATTTCTTTGCCGGCATCAACGAAGACCGTTCGTCCTGGCATCTGGGGCGGGGAGAAGATTTCACCACACCGCCGTTGGCCTTGACGTTCAGCAGTGAAGGTTTGGGGCAGGCTAGCCGGAACTTCCACCGTTGGGGGCGTAAGTACAAGTTGGCGCATGGCGACCGTGAACGCAAAATCCTGTTGAACAGTTGGGAAGGGGTGTATTTTAAAATCAACGAAGAAGGCATGGAAGCCATGATGTCCGACATCGCGGCCATGGGCGGAGAGCTTTTCGTGATGGACGACGGGTGGTTTGGTGGGAAATATTCGCGCAACAGCGACAAGACTTCTTTGGGCGACTGGGTGACCGACCGCCGGAAACTGCCCGGAGGGGTGGGCAAGTTGCTCCGTGAGGCAGAGAAGCGCGGCATCAAATTCGGTATTTGGATAGAACCTGAAATGACGAATACCCGGAGCGAACTGTATGAGAAGCACCCCGATTGGATTGTACAGGCTCCCGGGCGAGAACCTGTGACCGGCCGCGGCGGGACACAGTTGGTGTTGGATTTGTCCAATCCCGATGTGCAGGATTACGTGTTCGGCGTGGTGGACGGCCTGATGACGAAGTATCCCGGTATAGATTATATCAAGTGGGATGCCAATATGGGTATACTGAATCACGGTTCGCATTATCTTGAAGGTAACCGGCAAAGCCATCTGTATATAGCCTACCATTGCGGATTTGAGGCTGTATGCCGCCGTATCAGGGAGAAATACCCCGACTTGACCCTGCAAGCTTGCGCACAAGGCGGGGGACGGGCCAATTACGGTGTGTTGCCCTACTTCGACGAGTTTTGGGTGAGCGACAACACCGATGCCTTGCAACGTATTTATATGCAGTGGGGGACATCGTATTTCTTTCCGGCCATGGCCATGGCTAGCCATATCAGTGCGGCACCCAATCACCAGACATTCCGTACGGTACCTTTGAAGTTCCGTATCGACGTGGCTATGAGTGGCCGTCTCGGTATGGAGATACAACCGAAGGACATGACGGAAGAAGAGAAGGAGATGTGCCGCAGGGCCATCGCGGATTACAAGACCATCCGTCCGGTCGTGCAGAAAGGAGACCTTTACCGCCTGCTGTCTCCTTATGAGGGATTGGGAGCCGCTTCCTTGATGTACGTCTCGCAGGATAAGGCGGAGGCTGTGTTCTATTGGTGGAAGACGGAACATTTCATGAACCAGCACTTGCCACGTGTCAGGATGTCCGGGCTGGATGCCGAGAAGAACTACCGTATCCGCGAGTTGAACCGTATCGACAACCAGCCCTTGCCTTACGAGGGTAAGGTCGTGAGCGGGGCTTTCCTGATGGCCAACGGCTTGGAGTTGCCATACGTGCATCAGGTGGAACGCAACCGCAAGAACGCTTATTCAAGCAGAGTGATTTACTTGGAGGATGCCGGGGATTGATGATGTTTCCTGCGGTTTTCTTTTGATTGTCATAACCTTAAAAAGAACGTGAAATGAAAAAGTTGGTAGTATGGGCCGTGTGCGTCGCGGCATGTATTCCGGGGTTGGCGCAGACTTTGCAAGCTCCTTTCGTACATCCGGGGTTGAACCATTCCCGTGCCGATTTGGACCGGATGAAAGAGAAAGTCCTGGCTAAGGAACATCCTTGGATTGAGGGGTGGGATTCCTTGTGCAATTTCCGGGATTCCCGTGCAGATTTCAAAGCCAGTCCGAAACCTACTTTAGGAGGGTCTGACGGTACGCGGCAAAGGGCCGAACGCGATGCGAAGGCGGCCTATTACAACATGTTGCGTTGGTATGTGACCGGAGATGAGTCGCATGCCCGTTGTGCCGTGGACATATTGAACGATTGGTCGAACAGCATAAAAAGCGTGGTGACGGGAGAATTGTTCATGTTGCCGGTAGCGGCTTTTATGAAAGCTGCCGACCTCGTCCGGTTGTATCCCGGATGGGAGCAGGAAGATCGGGAGCGTTTTGAAAAAATGGCCCGTGATTATTTCTATCCGGCTTGCCGGGATTTCTTGGGCACGCCGGGATCTTGGCCCGGATGGGACGGCCCGGCCAACACGTGCTGCCTTTACATCGGAGTGTATCTTGATGATGCCGAAATGGTGAACAGTGCCATCGACTATTATAAAAACGGGGCAAGCGGAGGTAGTATCAACCAAGGTATTGTCTTTGACGGCCAACCTACGGAAATGGGACGTGACCAGCCCCATGCAGTGATTGGACTTGATTTTTATGCAGACCTCTGCCAGACGTTGTGGAATCAGGGAGTGGATATGTTTTCCTATCAGGACAACCTGTTGCTGAAAGGTTTTGAATATTATGCCAAGTTCAATCTCGAACATCCCGTAGATTGGAAACCTATCGTATACCAAGGGCATAAATTTTACTATCCTGCGCCGTCCAGCGGGAATCCCGGTTCCATGCCGAACAACCGCATATTGGCAAATGAACTGGTATATCACCATTATGTAGACCGGAAAGGGCTTGATGCCCCTTGGTTGCGCACGATGATGAAACTGAAAAACGTGGACGTGCTGTACGGTTTGATGTACACTTGTTCCGATACGACCACGGCGTATGTGCCTTGTCCCGTACCTCCCGTGCCGGAAGGGCTGGAAGCGCAGGGAGGGTTGCACCGGATTGCTTTGGATTGGAAGCCGGCAGGTGGAGATGTGGCAAATGGTTACGACATACAACGTTCCATGTCGCCGGACGGTGGTTTTGAAACCATAGGAAGTTGGTCGGGCAATGCCACTTCGGAGTATGCCGATACAGCCATCGTTCCGGGAAAGACTTATTATTACCGGGTGCGGGCCAAGAACCAGTCTGGTGAGAGCGGTTGGACGGCTCCCGTGAGTGCTACGGCGGAACAAGGATCTACCACATTATTTCCGGCCGGGTGGACGCAGAGGGATATTGACAAGGAAGACTGGATGATAGACGGGGTGACAAAGTATGCTCCGGTAAACGGTAACACTTTCGTGGTAACGGGTTCCGGACGGGATATATACAGGCCGGACCATCCGGAAGGCAATTTTACATACTCGGCGGTTAGCGGTGATTTTGAATTAGTGGCCAGGATGTTTTCGGGCGAACAGTTCGGAAACAAAGAGAAATTCGGGCTTGTGGTACGGGAGAACACTACGACATCTTCCCAAAAAGTCATGTTGTGGGTAGGCGATGCCGGAACGCGGCAAACCCATTTCATTTGGCGAGGTACGTCCGACGGTGGCGGATGGATAGACGGAAGCGACCACACATGGATGCCGTTTTGGTTCAAACTGGTGCGCAAGGGCGATAAGTTTGAAGCATACGTTTCCGATTACGGAACGGTCTGGCACCAGATTGGGGCGGCGGACATCCCGTTCCCGACGGATTGTTTGGCCGGAATATGGGTCTGCGGCGGTGGCGGCCGCCCGGAGGGCTATACCGTAAGTTTCGACCATGTGTCCTTGACGGCTGCCGGTACGGCCTTGCCGCCCATGCCGGAGAATTTGAAAGTGGAAACATCGGGCAGCACGGCCTTGAAACTGTCTTGGAGCACCCAAGGCCATGTGTCGGCTTATAAACTGTGCCGCGCCACATCGCCTGACGGGCCGTTTGTCACGTTGGCCACCAATTTGTCCGAACCTTCGTATGTGGACGACGGTCTGGAGCCTGCCACCACCTATTATTATAAGGTATGGTCTTCCAATGCTGCCGGTGAGAGTAATGGGTGTGCAGAAGGTTCCGCTTCCACATCCGCCTTGTCTTTGCCTTCCGCTCCTTCAGGAGTAAAGGCTTTTGCGGGTAACGGTTTCGTGGGACTGTCGTGGGAGGCTACTGGCGAGCGTACGGCCTATTACCAAGTGCGGCGCGGTACTTCCTTTGGAGGACCCTATACTTTGATGGGGCGTGCGATGGACTGCCGTTTTACGGACCACAAAGTGGACAACGGCCAGATGTATTATTATGTGGTGTCGGCCGTGAATGCCGTAGGCGAGGGCAAAGCTTCCGACGAGGCAAAAGCCTATCCCCAGGTGGGCCGTTGCCAGTACTGGCCGTTGGACGAAGGCTCCGGAACGGAGGCCACGGACGTGTGGAACGGCGGTGTGGCGCAGTTGGTGGGTAATGTTGGGTACGAAGGCGGCAAGTTCCATTCCGGTGTACGCCTGAATGGCGGCTACCTGTCCTTTCCTTCCGGTTGGGCATCGGGTTGGAAGGACTTCAGCCTGTCGCTTTGGGTGAGACCTGAGCGTGTGGAGAATTGGGCACGTATTGTGGACTGCAACCGGGGCACGGACAATAATTTCTTTTTGACGGTCCAAGCCGCGCAGACCGGCTTCTTGCGTTATGCCATCACCCAGGGCGGTAATTCGGATGAACAGCAAATCAACACGAATTTTAAAATGAAAGCCGGAGCGTGGACGCACATCGTGCTGACGCAAAAGGGGAACACGGGAATCCTCTATGCCAATGGGGTGGAGGTGGGCCGGAATGAGAACCTGACCTTGTCGCCGTCTTCCTTGGGAGCGACCACGCAAAACTTCATCGGGCGTTCGGCTTACGCTTCCGACCCTTCTCTTTTCGGTTGGGTGGACGACGTTCGCGTGTACGATTGTGCCTTGGATGCCGGTCAGGTTTCGGCTTTATATGGAGCCGCCACGCAGGCCATCACTTTTGGGGAGTTGGCGGAATGCAAAGTGGGCGATGAGGCTTTCACGCCTCCGGTATCCTCCACTTCCGGTCTTTCCGTGGCTTTAAAGAGTTCAGCTCCTTCCGTGGTTGAAGTGGTGAACGGCCACGGTCTTTTACCTTTGTCGGCGGGCCGTTCCGAAATCACGGCGTTGCAAACGGGCAATCTGCTTTATGCCTCCGCGCTTCCCGTAGTCCGGACGCAGGTCGTGTCTGAGGGAAGCAGTGTGGAAAGTACGGCGCAGGCCGGAGCTGAATGGTGTGCGGAGGTTTCCGGCGGCAGGCTTACGGTCCGCTTCTCGTCAGTTCCAGCCCGTAATACGGTTGTCGGCCTGTATTCGCTGTCCGGTACATTGGTCGGCACGGTCGGGGTTTCCGGAGGTTTGGAATGTGGTATGCCGGTCGGTCACATGTCTTCCGGTGTATATCTGTTGAAGGTATCCGACGGAGAACATACGGGGGTGCGTAAAATCATATTATAATAAAATAAATTCAAAAAGAACTTTATGCGTGTGAGACAATGGCTTTGCGGAGCATTGATGAGTGTGGTGGCGGCAGGATGCCAAGACACATCCGTCGCGACAGAAGAAGTAGTGGTGGACTTAAGCCGACGTGGGGTGGAAATATCCCCTGCGATGTACGGCCTGTTTTTTGAGGAAATCAACCATGCCGGGGATGGAGGTTTGTATGCCGAGTTGGTGCAGAACCGTAGTTTTGAGGAGGACGTGATACCCAAAGGTTACCGGGTGGACGGTCTGAAGTTGCGGCCGGTGGCGCGGAAATATCATTTGACGGGTGAAGTACGCGACCGTTCTTTTGAATGGCATGGCGGGAAGGTCAGGGCTTGGAGCCTGAAAGCCGGAGACCCGTCGGCAGCATCCATGCGGCTGACCCAAGACCGCCCAAAGTTTGCCACGGCACCGAATAACCTGGAAGTCACGGTGCGTGGCTCGCAAAGTCCGGTACAAGTCATCAACGAGGGGTATTGGGGAATGGGACTTAAAAAGGGCGAACGTTATCATTTGCGCACGATTCTTCGTCTGGCCCCCGGTTACCGGGGCACGGTCGTCGCCAAAATGCTTTCTGCATCGGGGGACGTTTTGGCCTTGGCACCCGTGGCTTGTCCGGCTGACGGCGAGTGGCATGATGTGAAACTGGTACTCACGCCTTCCGCAACGGACGGCAAGGCTTCGTTGGCTTTGGAATTCAATGCACCTGGTAAGGCTTGGTTGGACTATGTGTCTTTGTTTCCGGAACAGACGTTCAAGCAACGTCCGAACGGCTTACGTAAGGATGTGGCGGAAATGTTGGCCGGACTCCGTCCCGCTTTTTTCCGTTGGCCCGGTGGTTGCGTGGTGGAAGGCATCACCTTGGACAACCGTTTTGAATGGAAAAAAACATTGGGTGATCCGGCGGCACGTCCCGGAGAATACAGCACGTGGGGCTACCGTTGTTCGTACGGTTTCGGTTATTATGAAATGTTGCAGTTCTGCGAGGATGTCGGAGCCAAGGCCATGTTCGTATGCAATGTAGGGTTAGGTTGCCAGTTCCGTATGGGAGATGCTTCTTCCGAGGGCGACATACCTTATTATATACAAGATTGTCTGGACGCGATAGAATACGCTTTGGGCGATACGTCTACCCAGTGGGGGGCACGCCGGGCTGCCGATGGCCATCCCGCGCCTTTCCCCTTGCAGTATGTGGAAATCGGCAACGAAAATTGGGGGCCGGAGTATGACCGACGTTTCGACTTGTTTTATCAGGCTGTCAAAAAGAAGTATCCGCAGCTTACATTAATATATAATGAGATGCCCGAACGCAACGGCCCGATGCAGATTACGAAGACCGACATGGTCGATCCGCATTATTACGTGGCTCCCGAATTCTTTTTCCGCAATACGGATATGTTCGATGATTACGAGCGAGGCAAGCATACGGTATATGTGGGTGAATATGCCTGCAACCGGGGAGTGGGCGGAGGCAACATGTTGGCGGCTTTGTCCGAAGCAGCCTTTATTGGCGGCATGGAGAAGAACGGCGATTTGGTCCGGATGGCTTCGTATGCCCCATTGTTGGAAAACCGGAACAATCGGAAATGGCCGACCAATCTGATTTGGTTCGATTCCGAACAAGTCGTAGGCCGGGCTTCATATTACGTGCAACAGATGGCTGCGGAAAACAAGCCTACGTACACCGTGCCGAACGACAAGGTACTGAAAGGGGCCGGTACGGCGGCGTATCCTTCAGGGCATGTGGGCTTCGGTTCGTGGATGACCCAAGTAGAGTTCAAGGATATCAAGCTGATATCGGGCGGTAAGCCCGTGCCGTTGTCCTTGGAAGACTTCTCACGCCGGAGCGGCGCATGGAAGTATGAAGGCAAGGTCTTGTCTCAGGTTTCCAACGAGGCCGGTACGCAGTACATCCTGAATGGTGTGGACAGTCAGGATTTCGTGTTGGAGTGTAAGGCACGGAAGATGGGAGGTTCGGAAGGTTTCCTGCTATATTTCGGCATGACGGGCAACGGGCAGGACGGATATATGTACAATATCGGGGGATGGGGCAACTGCAAGGTGATGTTGCAACAGATTGCGAACAGCAACCGGGGAAAAGTATTGGCTGAACGTCCTTACGAAGGATTGGAAACGGGCCTTTGGTACGATTTAAAATTGATTGTCAGTCCCCATAAGAGCGAACTCTATGTGAATGGGGTGCGTATGTTATCGCACGAACCCGCCCCCGTGCCGTTGCAGTTCGTGGCTTCCGGTTATGACGAACCGCGTGGGGAATTGGTCTTGAAGGTGGTCAATGCTACAGAAACCCCTTATCCCGTCACGTTCCGTCTCAAAGGTGCCGGCGACGTGGTACCCGACGGGCAAGTCATTACCTTGGCGGCAGACAGTGCTTTGGCAGAAAACTCTTTCGAAGAGCCACGTAAGATTACGCCTGTGGTTTCCGCGTATGGGGACTTCGGCCGGAAGTTTACCTATGAGTTCCGTCCGTTCTCTTATACGATATTGCGCATTAAGGCTGAAAAAGAAACTTTACCTGAAACATGATGTAAAACGCTAAAAACATGAAAGGAATGGGAAAATGTAAAATGGCCATCTTGTTGTGCCTGATGGCTTGGACGGTGCAGGCACAAATACGGGTGAGTGAATGGCCCGAAGGAAAAGAAGGGCTGAAACGGAATCCGGATTACGAGGTGTACGTAAAGCCTCTTGCAGGCAGTGACAGTGAGTGGAGACAAGTTCCGAATCTGGATTGCGAAGTGGATGTGCGGAAGGTCCGTCACGCTTCTTTTGCCGAATTCGAGATGGGTGGGCCAGTGGCGGTGAAGGTCAGGAACTGCCGTGCCGATGCTTTGGGCGCAGACGGCCGGATGGCAGTGAAGGTGAAACCGGCTTCACGGGGCATTGTGGCCCGGCAGGTGGACGAGCGTACGGTGGAGTTCGCCTTGCAGCGTCCGGAATTCCTGAGTGTGGAATTCAACGGCGAGCGGAAACAGAACCTGCATGTCTTTGCCAATGCCATGCTTACGGAAACCTATACAGGCGATGAACCGGGCACTATCAACTGGACGGCTCCAAACGCGCAGGACATATTCATGCAGGACGCACGGCTGATTTATTTCGGACCGGGCGTGCATAAGCCCAAGGATTTGCCTAGCGGGGAAATCAAGATACCGAGCCATACGACCGTTTATCTGGCACCGGGCGCGGTGGTCTGCGCACGGCTTATTGTAGACCGTGCCGAGGATGTGCGCATCATCGGGCGGGGCATCATTGCCCATCCGTTGCGCGGCATCGAAATCACCTATTCCAAGGACGTATTGGTGGACGGTGTGACCGTATTGAACCCACAGCATTATACGGTATATGGCGGACAGTCGGAAAACATCACCATCCGTAACCTCAAGTCTTTTTCTGCCCGTCCTTGGAGCGACGGCATAGACCTGATGTGTTGCCGGCATGTGAAAATCCACAACGTGTTCCTGCGTAATTCGGACGACTGCATTGCCCTTTACAACCACCGTTGGTGGTATTGGGGAGGAAGTAGTGACTTTGACATTTCGAGGGCCACTCTGTGGTGCGACTGGGCGCATCCGGTCAATATCGGGACGCATGGCGACGACCGTAGCGAGACCGGCGAGACATTGGAAAACGTGCGCATACATGATTGCGACATCCTTTTCCATGCAGGCGACGGCATGCTTACCATCGGTTGCGGTGACAAGAATACCATCCGCGATGTGACGTATGATTCCATTCGCATAGAAGACGTGCCGAAAGCCCGCTTGTTCGAGATGCGCGTGGATTACAGTGAAAAGTATAACCGTGCGCCGGGCAACCGTGTCGAAAATGTCCGTTTCCGCAATATTTCGGTGACGGCCCCGGAGGGGAATATCAATCCTAGCCTGATCATAGACTACGACAAACAGAGGAGCGTAGGAGGGTACACGTTGGAGAATGTGACGGTGAACGGCCGTCCGTTCCGTCCGGAAACAGATGTGGTACGCACGATGACGGTGAAATGAAATGTTGATTTTTTAAATTATTTGTAAACCAATAAATATGAAAAGAAACGTATTATTATGGATTGGGTTGGGATGCACATATCTTTCGGTGGCAGCTCAACAGATTGAGATGGTTACGACTACAGCTACGGAACGTTGGAAGGGGCAGAAGGTCAAAGTGTTGAAAAATGACGGGCAAAAGGCTGATGTGTATGTTTATACGGACAGCCTGATGCAAGAGGTAGACGGGTTTGGCGGGACTTTCAACGAACTGGGTTGGGATGCTTTGCAGTGTTTGGATGCAGAAGAACGTGGAAAAGTCATGGAAGCCTTGTTTGCTAAAGAAGGCATAAACTTCGCTTACGGGCGTACACCGATAGCTTGTAGCGATTATGCTTTTGCCTATTACTCTTATGATGACGTGAAAGACGATTATGAGATGCGTAATTTCAATGTCGGGCGTGACCGTTATACTTTGATACCCTACATTAAGGAAGCCTTGAAGTTGAGGCCAGACTTGAAATTGTGGGCCAGTCCGTGGACACCCCCCATCTGGATGAAAATCAATGAGCATTATTCTCTGAAAAGCCATGGGGTGGATAAGTTAGGGACGGGACACAACCGTCTTGATCCCCGTCGGGCCACATTCATCCATACGACCGGCTTCAACATGCAGGTCGGCTACTTGGAGGCATACGCACTTTATTTTTCCAAATACATTCAGGAATACCGGAAAAATGGGGTGAACATCAGCATGGTGATGCCGCAGAACGAAATCGCTTGGCAACCGGCTTGGCCGTCTTGTACATGGCGCCCCGAGGATCTGGCCATTTTCGTCGGTAAGTTCCTGGCCCCGCAATTTAAGAAAGACGGTATCGATACTGAGATTTGGCTGGGTACGGTGAACTATCCGAATCCCGATTATGTGCGTGCGTTCTTGAAAGACAAGGATGCAGCTGCGGCCATCGATGGTATCGGAGTACAATGGACGGGAAAGCAAGCGTTACCGGTTATTCAGCGCGAATACCCCCGTTACCGTTACATGCAGACGGAAAACGAATGCGGCGACGGGGAAAACGACTGGACTTCGCTTGAACGAAGTTGGAAAGCCGTGGTGCATTGTTTCAACCATGGCGTGAGTTCCTATATGTATTGGAACATGGTGTTGGATGAGACGGGCAAAAGCGGTTGGGATTGGGCTCAAAACTCCTTGGTGAGGGTGAACCGCCAGACACGTGAGGTGGTCTATACCGATGAGTTTTATTTGATGAAACACCTGTCGCATTTTGTGCAGCCCGGGAGTCGGCGGTTGAAAGTGTCTGCCCCTGGGAACATGTTGGCTTTCCGTAACCATGAGGGCAAGACGGTGGTTGTGACATGCAATTCCGGACCGCAACCAGAAAAGCGTAACCTGCAAATAGGCGGCCAACGGTTGGAATTCGAGCTGCCACCCCTCTCCCTTGCCACATTGGTTTGTGGATAAATGTGATGAGGCCGTAGGTATTTTCTCGTTCCCAATCGTAGTAGGAAATAGGAGAGGTTATAAAATTAAGGTTTAACTTTAAATTTTTGTTTTTATGAGACTAAGACATTTACTTGGCGCGTCTTTGCTGTGCTATGCCGGCATGTCCGGGGCACGTGACGTTCACGGGGTGAACGGGTATTACAACTGGACAACAGCCCAGATGCAGTCTGGTGTCAATATTTCTTTGGACAACAACGGAAAGAAATGGGCACAGTGGAATCCGAGTTTTGGATTCGAAGGAAATTATCTCCGGTGGATTCTCGGGGTGAATAACACGACGTTGGAACCAACTAAGGGGGGCTTTCAATTCCGTTCCGGAATTAAGTTTAATGAGCAAGTAAGCGGTGCGGGATTTATGACAATGCGTCCGGAATATCCGGTGTTTGTGTGTAAGATGTCCATACCTCGGCAGTCGGAGGCCGCACAGCCGGGTAACAGCAATACTTGGATAAGTTTCCGGTGGAATAATCCTTATACAGGTAAGGTGAACGACCCGATGCCGAATGACGGAGGCGGTGGATTCTGGGGATTTAAGGAGAAGTTGGATGTGGTGAAATCCCATTGCCCATGGAGCAAAGATGCCTTGGGGCGCGATTCCATCTATTTATATAATGCGGCGCGAGAAGACTCCACATTGTCCATCCGTATCAATGACAAGGGAACGTCTCCCACACCCCAAAAGGGCGATACGGTATGGTATATGAAACGTTTGCCTGTGACGGAAGACCAGGAGCGTTGTGAAATTCTGGTGGCCATTAACTTTGCGTCCATCTTGGATTCATCGAGCGTGGCTTTGCCGTCGCGCCGCCTGATAGACCGCGTGCCAATCCGCCTTTCGGAGTTTACGGTGAACTGCATATCGCGTTCCGATACCATGTACGTGGAGACGGATGAGAACGGTGATACGATCTTCTCCCGTGCCAAGACGCGTGACGAGTTGCCGTACATGGAAGTGAAATGGCTGAAGACCTTCCCGTCCATGGATGCGGTGGTAAAGAGCCTGACAGCAGAGAACAACTGGGGTGACGGTGAAAAGGCTGACCCGCAAAAGGATGTGCTGAACACAGCCTTGTACGAGGCTGAGAAAATCATCAAGGGTTTCCAAAACTACATGGGGGATGCTGACGAGGCGTATGCGGCTTTGAAGGAAGTACATGCGAAGGCGGACGGTGTGTACAACAAGGCCGATGCCACGACGGAAGAGTATTTGTCCGCTATCGAAGAGGTGAATGCCGCCGTAGCCGAGTTCTATTCATACGTCAATCCGGCAGAGGACTTGGTATATAATTATATCCGAACTTCTGACGGTTCCGTTTCTTTGTATGCCTTGTCTGATGAAGTGACGAAAGACAGTTACACGGGCCGTCCTTTGGCATTGGGTGCTAACGAAAGTGCCATGCCTTTAACTTTTGTGCCCGTGGGCGAAGACAACGGTTTGGTCACATATAACCTGAAAGGCAAGGATGGCGTAGTGGTACAATGCACGGACGGGACTTTGCTTTTGGTGAACGGTGCAAGCGATGCGGCTTCCTTTACCTTTGCCGACCGCGACGGTTTCGGACTGTTCGATATGCAATGCGGTTCGTACTATTATTATAAGTCCGGTTATGAGTTGAAGACGGTGGATGAATTCCCGGATACGGATTACGAAGGCATGCAGCCTTATTTGTTCCAGATTGAGGATGCCTTGTCGAGCTATGTTCCTTCGGATGACGAGAAGACCGGTCTGTTCGAGGCTTGGGAGTTCAATGGAGAGGCTGAAGACGACCCGAGCACCAAGGGTACCATCAACGGTGCGGAACTTGTGATGGGCGAACACGGCCAGACCTTCATGTTGGACGGTTGGCGTATGCAACGTTGGCGCATGTGGTCGCGTGTGAACAAGGATACCTATAAGGATGCAGAGGGTGAAGATTTGCAGTGCCTGAAACTGACGGTGGCTGATACATACGATTCGTTCGACGGGATATCTTTAGGGAATGTGACGACTTATCCGTCTAATCCGGCATTGCGCCGTGAGGGCGGCGTGTTCACGAACTTCTACGACCGTGACCCGGAAGGCGGCGTGCGTGACGAATCCTGCATGATTAGCTTCAACCCGGGCGTACGCCGTTATATTGCCATGAAGTGCAAGGGGACGAATCCGGAGATTACGGTGGATGTCTTTAACTTCTTGGCTAAGCCGGAAACCAATGCTACAGGTTTTGAATTAAGTCTGGCAGATGCGGAAATGAAAGGTGATGTGTATTATTGGGATTTGTTACGTTATATCAGTGTCGGTAAGTCGGCTTATGTGAGTCAATATATGAGTACGGCGGGCTTCCAACAAGGCGATGCGCTGTACATCGACTGGATCCGCACTTACGAGAGCATGGACGATATTCCGTCCGAAAGCTTTGCCACGGGCGTGCGCGACGTGCAGTCCGACGGCGGTGACTTGAAAGTCTTCGTGACAGGACGCACCATTAACGTCTTCACGGCAGAGGCAGGCGGTATTTATACCGTAGACGGAACACGTGTGGCTGCTTTCGAGGGCACGGCGCATGAAACCGTCCGTCCGGGCATTTATATCGTGCGTGCCGGAGCGGCAGTGAAGAAAGTCATCGTACGTTGATATGCAAGTCCGGTTAGGTTAGTCCTTGTCCGGTAAGAGCCGGAGCCGGGAAACAGATAAATCCGCGCCTTTTTGACAAGAGGCGCGGATTTATTGGATAAAACGGACAAAATGATTTTTTTTGTTTGGCGTAGGTATTTTCTTATTCCCAATCGTAGTAGGATATAGAAGGAGTTGTCAACATGTATGGTTTAACTTTAAATTTTTGTTTTTATGAGACTAAGACATTTACTTGGCGCGTCTTTGTTGTGCTATGCCGGCATGGCCGGGGCACGTGACGTTCACGGCGTGGACGGGTATTACAACTGGACGGCGGCCCAAATGCAGGCCAATGCCTTGATGGATTTCGGCCCCGAAGGGAAACAGTGGGCGCAATGGTATCCGAGTTTTAAGTTCGAGGGGGATTATCTGAGGTTTATCCCGGGGGTGCATCAAAAGGAGTTCAAGCCTGAGAACGGCGGTTTCTTGCTGCGTGGCCGCTTGGACTGGAAAGAAAAGGTGAAAGGTGAGGGATTCATGACCATCACTCCTGAGCATCCGGTGTTCGTGGCCAAACTCTCCATTCCGCGCCAGTCGCAAACCAAGAAAGCCAATGAAAGCAATTATTGGATAGAGTTCTTCTGGCACAACCCATACACCGGGGCACAGGACGTGGATATGGAAAACGAACAAGGAGGCGGCATTTGGGGGTTCAAGAAAGCTTTGGACGTAGTGAAGGGGCATGCCCCTTGGGCCAAGGATGCCTTGGGGCGTGATTCCATATTTTTATATAATCGCGACCGGAATGACTCTACGCTGTCGGTCCGCGTGAACACAGGAGACAATGATCTGACGGCACAGAAGAACGACACGGTATGGTACATGAAGCGTTTGCCGGTGACGGAAGATCAGGAGAAGTGTGAAATCATTGTGGCCGTCAACTTCGCTTCCATCCGCGACAGTTCTTCCATGGCGTTGGCGTCACGTCGTTTGATAGACCGTGTCCCGATAAAGATTTCCCATTTCTCTGTCGGATTTATCACCCGTGGCGACACGATGTATGCGGAGACGGATGAAAAGGGAGACACTATCGTGAAGCGTGCCAAAACGCCGGAGGAAATGCCGTATATGAACGTCAAATGGTTGAAAACCTTCCCCTCCATGGATGCGGCTGTAAAGAGCCTGACGGCCGAGGAAAACTGGGGCGATGGTCCGGTGTCCAATCCCCAAAAAGACATATTGAACACGGCTTTGTACGAAGCAGAGAAGGTCATCAAGGGTTTCCAAAACTACATGGGGGATGCTGACGAGGCGTATGCGGCTTTGAAGGAAGTACATGCGAAGGCGGACGGTGTGTACAACAAGGCCGATGCCACGACGGAAGAGTATTTGTCCGCTATCGAAGAGGTGAATGCCGCCGTAGCCGAGTTCTATTCATACGTCAATCCGGCAGAGGATTTGATTTATAATTATATCCGTACGGCAGACAATGGTACGTCTTTGTATGTGTCTACGAGTGAAGTGACGAAAGACACTTATACGGGCTATCCTTTGGCTTTGGGTGCCAATGAGAGTGCCACTCCGTTGACTTTCGTTCCGGTAGGTGAAAGCAACGGGCAGTTGGCATATAACCTGAAAGGTAAAGACGGTGTAGTCGTGCAATGCACGGACGGTACTTTGCTTATGGTGAAAGGTACGGACGATGCGGCCACCTTTACTTTTGCCGACCGCGACGGGTATGGCTCGTTCGACATGAAGTGCGGGTCATTCTATTATTACAAGTCGGGTTACGAGTTGAAACCGGTGAAAGAGTTCCCTGAATTCTCGTCAGAAGACTACGATTCCATGATACCCTATTGCTTCTTGATAGAGGATGCTTTGGGAAGCTACAACCCGACGGATGATGAAAAGACCGGTCTGTTCGAGGCTTGGGAGTTCAATGGAGAGGCAGAAGACGATCCGAGCACCAAGGGTACCATCAACGGTGCGGAACTTGTGATGGGCGAACACGGCCAGACCTTCATGTTGGACGGTTGGCGCATGCAGCGTTGGCGCATGTGGTCGCGTGTGAACAAGGATACCTATAAAGATGCAGAGGGTGAAGATTTGCAGTGCCTGAAACTGACGGCGGCTGATACATACGATTCGTTCGACGGAACGTCTTTGGGCAATGTGACTACTTATCCGACCAGTCCGTCCATGCGTCGTGAAGGTGGCGTGTTCACGAACTTTTACGACCGTGACCCGGAAGGCGGAGTGCGTGACGAATCCTGCATGATTAGCCTCAATCCGGGCGTACGCCGTTATATTGCCATGAAGTGCAAGGGTACGAACCCGGAGATTACGGTGGACAAGTTTAACTTCTTGCAGCAAGTGAACGGTTTGAATTCGGAATTTGCCTTGAGTTTGTCTGATGCGGAAATGAAGGGTGATGTGTATTATTGGGATTTGTTGCGTTACATCGGTGTCGGTAAGACCAATTATGTAGGTCAGTTCATGAGTACAGCGGGTTTCCAACAAGGCGATGCGCTTTACATCGACTGGATTCGCACCTACGAGACTGTGGACAACATCCCGTCCGAAAGCTTTGCCACGGGCGTGCGCGACGTGCAGGCCGACGGCGGTGACTTGAAGGTCTTCGTGACAGGACGCACCATCAATGTCTTCACTTCGGAATCCGGTGCAATCTATACGGTTGATGGCACTTGCGTGTCCGAGTTCGAGGGCACGGTGCATGAAACCGTCCGTCCGGGCATCTATATCGTGCGTGCCGATGGTATGGTGAAAAAAGTGTTGGTGAAATAAGTCTGTGAGAGCGGATTGGCTACGGGGGCGGATATGTTCCGTCCCCGTTAGTGATAATAGAGGAAGATATGTAGTTTGTTACGTGGCATTCATTAAGTTTGTTCTGTACGGACAACATGTGACGGTGATTATAAATTGTTTTTTTTATGGTATATGAAAAATTATCTGATAGTTTTATGTTTGTTGTTGGTATCGAATCTATCTGCGCAACAATGGCAGATGGCCTCTCCTGACGGAAAGATACAGATGAGAATCCACAGTGGAGAGAATTTGGGGTATTCTGTTTCTTATAATGGAAAGACGTTAGTTTGTGATTCTCCATTAGGTTTTGAGTTTAAGGGGGAGAAACCTATGTCGGGCGGTTTTACTTTAGTGAATACCCCTTCTATGGAGGCAAAGTCTGATACTTGGGTTCCTGTGGTGAAAAACAAGCATGGAAAAGTAAAAGTGAGTTGGAATGAGATGACTTTGGCTTTGAAAGAAGGAGCAGGCGACCGAAGACGTATGGATTTTATTGTCCGGGTGTATGACGATGGTATCGCTTTTCGTTACCAATTGTATGGCGCAAGAAAGATTGGTAATCGACAGATAACCCGTGAATTGACAGGATTCTCTTTACCCGTAAATGCCATTGGTTGGGCTGCGAAGTACAAACGTAATTACACCTCCAGTCAGGAAGCCGAGTTTGTGCCTACGCGGCTTGGCGTGCTTCCGGTCGACACAGTGGTGGGACTTCCCTTTTTGGTTGAGATAGACAAGCAGGATTATATAGCCATCACTGAGGCTCATATTGATGATTATCCAGGTTTTTATATCGGGAAGTCGGACGGCGGACAGGAGGGAAGGCAGATGCTTGTTACGAAATTGTCTCCTTTGCCTGGTGAAAAGGAAGATGGGGTGAAAGCCTGTTTCTGTGAGAAGAAGGCCACGCCTTGGCGTGTGATAATGATAGGTAATCATCCGGGTAAGTTTATTGAATCGGAGTTGGTGTATAGCTTGAATCCACCTTGTGCTTTGGATGACACTTCATGGATAAAACCTGGAATGTGCGCTTGGGATCATTGGTGGAGTGGTGAAGTGAAGATGGAAACCAGTGTGATAAAGGAGTACATTGATTTCGCATCGGAACAGGGATGGCCGTATATGCTGATAGACTGGCAATGGTATGGTCCATATAACAAAGTGGAGGCAGACATCACCAAGCCGGCGCCACAACTGAATATGCCGGAAATACTGGATTATGCCCGCTCGAAGAACGTGCGTTGTTGGTTATGGCTGTATTGTACGGATGTGAATAAGGATGACAGTTACAAGGAGGCCTTCGCTCTATATGAGAAATGGGGAATAGCCGGTGTAAAAATAGATTTTATGGATCGAGATGACCAAGATATGGTGAACTGGTATCACCGTATTGTGAAAGAAGCCGCCAAACATAAGCTGATGGTGAACTTCCATGGTGCTTACAAGCCCGATGGCATGGAACGTACATATCCCAATTTGTTGACTCGCGAAGGTGTAATGGGTGGAGAGTATTCAAAATTCTCTGCGCGTGTTACTCCTGAACACAATGTAACTCTTGCTTTTACGCGTATGCTTGCCGGGCCGATGGACTATACGCCTGGTGGTTTCTTGAATGTGCCGATGAAGGACTTTAAGCCTCAAACTCCTACAACGGTGCCCAATACCCGTTGTGCAGAACTGTCGAAATTCGTGATTTATAATAGTCCTTTAACCGTTATGTGTGAACATCCGCGTTATGCTTTGGGACAACCGGGTATTGATTTCCTGAAGTTGGTGCCTACGGTATGGGATGATACCCATTTTTTAGCTGGATATCCCGGTGAATATGTCGCCTTGGCAAAGCGTTCGGGAGAGCAATGGTTTATCGGGGCAATGAACAACAGCACGAAACGTGAAATAAGGATTGATACTTCATTCTTGCCTGAAGGGAATTATGAGCTGACGTATTGGGCGGATGCCAAGAATACTAGTAAACAACCTACTCAAGTGTCGAAAAAGACGGTATGTATCTCTTCTGGTAAGTTGCTGAAGATAAAGATGGGTTCAGGCGGCGGTTACGTGGGGGTTTTTACGCCTGAGAAATGATTTTATTTCACTGCTGTTGAGTGAAAAAAGCTTGTATGGACATATTATGAATCCGCGCCCTTTGGCAAGAGGCGCGGATTTTTCTGATGATGTACACAAATATTTTTGGTTTTCTTGTAGGTATTTTAAAAATCCCAATCGTAGTAGGGTATAGAAGGGGATAGAGCAGTTCTTTCCGTAGGAAATGAATAAATGAAGAAAATAAAAAATAAAGTTATGAGGTTTAAGTATTTGTCATGTATCGCGGTTATGGTGCTGACTGGTTTTACCGCCTGTCAGGATTCGGATGACGTGGGAGAGAATTACACGACGTTCACCGGAGAAACCATCAGTGATTTTCTGGAGAATAATGCGGAGTATTCCGATTTTACGGAAGCCTTGAAAACGGCCAATGCTTTCTCTTTGTTGGAGTCGTACGGAGCATACACTTGTTTCGTGCCGGACAATGAGGCGATGGAAGCTTACGTGAGAGAACAAGGTTATGGGACGTTCGAACATTTCTTGGACTCCGTGGAGGCGGTCAAGGAGATGGTGTTCTACCATTTGATTGACGGCGAAAGCGGAGGCGTGGGCAACTATGAAACGGCCGGGTTTGAGAACGGTGCCATTGAGACGAAAAACATGTTGGGGCGTTATTTGTACACCTCCATTGCGCCTGACGGGGCGGCTTGGATGATCAACAGTACGGCACGCATCATTTCGGGGGATCATATAAAAGTGAACGGCGTGGTGCATTTGGTAGACAAAGTCCTGGCCGGTAACACGGATTTGTTGGCCGATTATATCGAGTCGGAAGGGCATTTCAAACTGTATGGCGAGGCTTTGCATGCTACCGGATGGCGGGATTCATTGATGCTTTTGGACGATGAGACTTATGTACAGGCTACGACCAAACCGTCTAACGACCCCTATTCTTCTACTTGTTATTTCCCCGCAGCTAAGAAATTCCGTTATACAGCCTTATTGGAGACAGACTCCGTGTTGGCTTTGAACGGGATCCATACTTTGGACGACATGCGGGAATATGCAGAACGGTATTATCCCGAAGGGGCAGATTTGCCGGATGATGACAAGCGCAGCAGTCTCAGCCGTTTTGTAGGTTATCATCTCTTACCGGTGATGCTGACTTCCAATCAAATTGTGAATACACGGGATTTGGTGATAACGCAGACTTGGATGGATGAAGACTGGCGGCGTGAGAATTACCGTGACGGACGTTTCTGGTTGGAGCAGTATTTGGTACCTATGGCAGACGAATCGATTATTACGGTACAAGCATTCCAATGGGGTGACCAACCGGCTCAAAAACCAGTGTTCAATGATGAACGTAACTGTTATGACCCGAAATATACGAATATGGCCGAAGAAGAGGACGATGTGGTGACATTAGATATGGCGCATAGTAATCTGGATTGCCAGAACGGGGTCATCCATGCGCTTACCGGCATGTTGGTGTATGACAAGGATAAGATAGGACGCATTATGCGTGGCAAGCGTTTCCGTATGGATTTCACTACGTTCCTTCCTGAGCTTCGTAACAACGATATTATTTCTAACAAATGTTATTATATACCTGAGGGGTATTGCAAGAAATTGCGATACGAGGAAAGCAGCAATGTCTTTGCAAAATATGTAGGGGACAACATGCACAGCGACTACTTGCATGATTTTATGGAGATGTGGGGCATGTTCGATGTGTCTATTACCGTCGGACCGATACCGGAAGGAAGTTACGAAGTTCGTATCGGTTATCGTGTAAACACGAACCATCGCGGTATCACGCAGTTTTATTTCGATGGTGTGCCCTGCGGTATACCTATTGACATGCGCTTGAAAGGAACTGATGCTTCTATCGGTTGGGAACAGGCATACGTGTACACACAGGTCAACAATCCCTATATCGGCAGTTGGGGGGAAGGAAATCCGGATGACTATTATGGCTATGAAAATGACAAAAGCCTCCATAACCGTAACTTTATGAAAGCTCCGGATAGTTTCGGGTCCAAGGAACTGCTGATTTCAGGTGTGACCGGAGGAGTGAAGGCTTCAGCCCGTAACGACCCGTATGCTTTGCGTAAAGTCTTGGGGATTTTCAGTTGGCCGGAAATGGCGACGCACGAATTCCGTGTGGTACAAATGTTGGACGGAAGTTGTCATTTCGACTACATCGAGTTCATTCCGACCAACCTGTTAGAGGATGAAGATACGCATTGACGGGAAAAAGTATTTTTTTTAAGCTTCTTGTAGGTATTTTAAAAATCCCAATCGTAGTAGGGTATAGAAGGGGATAGAGCAGTTCTTTCCGTAGGAAATGAATAAATGAAGAAAATAAAAAATAAAGTTATGAGGTTTAAGTATTTGTCATGTATCGCGGTTATGGTGCTGACTGGTTTTACCGCCTGTCAGGATTCGGATGACGTGGGAGAGAATTACACGACGTTCACCGGAGAAACCATCAGTGATTTTCTGGAGAATAATGCGGAGTATTCCGATTTTACGGAAGCCTTGAAAACGGCCAATGCTTTCTCTTTGTTGGAGTCGTACGGAGCATACACTTGTTTCGTGCCGGACAATGAGGCGATGGAAGCTTATGCTTCGGAACAAGGGTATGGCACGTTCGACAACTTCTTGGACTCCGTGGAGGCGGTCAAAGAGATGGTGTTTTACCATTTGATAGACGGTGAGGCCAATGGCGTGCCTTATTATGAGACAGCGGGGTTCGAGTCCGGTGCCATCGAGACGAAAAACATGTTGGGGCGTTATTTGTACACCTCCATTGCGTCTGACGGTGCCTCTTGGATGGTCAACAATACGGCGCGTATCGTGTCGGGCGACCATATTAAAGTGAATGGCGTAGTGCATGTGGTGGACAAGGCGTTGGCCGGCAATACGGACTTGGTGGCCGATTACATCGAGTCGGAGGGGCATTTCAAGTTGTATGGTGAGGCTCTGCATGCCACTGGGTTACGGGATGCCCTGACGCTTTTGGACGATGAGACTTATGTTCCCGCTACATCCAAACCGGCAGACGACCCTTATTCGGGTAGCGCGAATTTCCCCAAGACTAAGAATTACCGTTATACGGCTTTATTGGAAACGGATTCCGTGTTGGCCTTGAACGGTATCCGGTCTTTGGAAGACATGCGGGCTTATGCCCGGACGTACTTCCCCGAAGGGAAGGATTTGCCGGACACGGATGAGCGCAGCAGCCTTTACCGTTTTGTGGCCTACCACCTGTTGCCGGTGATGCTGACTTCCAACCAAATCGTAAACACGCGGGATTATGTGATGACCCACACTTGGATTGATGCGGACTGGTTGCGCGAGAACTATCGTGACGGTTCGTTTTGGTTGGAACAATATCTGGTGCCTATGGCTGACCAGACTATTATCACGGTACAGGCGTTCAAATGGGGAGACCAAGATGCGCAGAAGCCCGTATTCAATGATGAACGCAACTGTTATGATGCGAAATATACGAATATGGCAGAGGAAGAAGATGATGTGGTGACATTGGATTTGGCACACAGCAATCTGGATTGCCAAAACGGGGTCATCCATGCGCTTACCGACATGTTGGTGTATGATGAGGATAAGATAGGGCGTATCATGCGTGGCAAGCGTATCCGCATGGACTTCACCATCTTTACACCGGAACTCCGTAACAACGATGTCATCTCCAACAAGGATTATTATGTGCCGCAAGGGTACTGTAAGAATTTCAAGTTCGAGGAAAGCAGTACGATATTTGCCAAGTATATAGGTTCCAACATGCACAGTTTCTTCCTTGGGGATTATCTCGAAATCTGGGGCATGTTCGATGCGTCCATTACCGTGGGGCCGGTGCCGGCAGGAAGTTATGAAGTGCGCATCGGTTATCGTGTGGATGCGGCCACGCGTGGCATCACGCAATTCTATCTGGACGACGAGCCTTGCGGCATCCCTATCGACATGCGGCTGAAGGGAACGGACGCTTCCATCGGTTGGGAACAGGTGTGGCAGTTTACACAGGACAATTCCGGGGCATGGTGGGATGAAGGTTCCCGCGAAGACGACCCATACGGTTACGAGAATGACAAGAGCATGCACAACCGTGGATTCATGAAAGGACCGGACAGCTTCTGTTCGCGTGAATTGATGATGGGGCAAAGCGGCGGGATAAAAGGTTCCACCCGTAACGATCCTTTCGAGATGCGCAAGGTATTGGGGATTTTCAGTTGGCCGGAGACTTCCACGCATGAATTCCGTTTCGTGCAGATGCTCAATGGCAACTGCCATCTGGATTATATCGAGTTCATGCCGACTAACCTGATAGAGAGTGAAGATACACATTAAAAAGGAAACAAATATTACCGTATCATGAAATACTATAAATTACTGACGATGTTGGCTCTGGGGGCTGCATGGGCGTTCCCGGTCGCCTGTACGGACAAGTTCGAGGAGATGGAAGACCATATCCCGTCGTGGCTGAACAGCAACATCTATGATTACCTGCAAAAGCGCGGGGACTGTAACTATTATATCCGTCTGATAGATGATTGCGGGTATACGGATGCCATGAAGGTATCGGGAAGCAATACGCTGTTTTTCTCCAATGATGCCTCTTTCGAGCGTTTTTTCCAGGAAAACGAAATGGGGTATCGCCGTTACGAGGACTTGCCTTATTCTTTCAAAATGATGTTGCTGAAAATTGGGACTATCCCTTATTCACAGCTGTTGGAGCGTTTGTCGTTGAGCGACCGTGGGCAAATCACGTTCCGCCGTACGACGGATTTCGAGGTGGAAGATACCATTCCGGTGGTGGCCGCCGACAAGTTGCCGGACAGTAAATTCTTTGCACCCTATCGCCGGGCAGGGAAACCCATCAAATTGTTGTCCGATGCGACGAAATGGACATTGGTGCAGTTCTTCCCCGATGTGATGGAAGGTAAGCGCATTACGGACGATGATTTCAGTTTTGTGACCGGCATTCCCCGTGAGGCTGAGGATGCGTCATTGTTTGCCAACAAGATTATCCAGAAGGACATCGTATGCCAGAACGGCTACCTGCATGAGTTGGAGGATGTATTGGTTCCGCCCGAGAACATGGCAGCCTATATCCGTTCCAACGGAAATGTGAGTCGTTTCAACAGTTTGATGGACCGTTTCGCTTGTCCGGTGTTCTATAAACGTGACGAGAATGGCGATTCTATTTTCCAAACCCGTTATTTCAATCAAAGTCCGGCGTATGCTTTTACGGAGTTCAACGGTACGAATGCACCGGGTTTGCTTTATTTCGATCCCGGATGGAATTTGTACCAACCCAAGGGGGGAAACTCCAACCAACCCGGTTATGAAACGGATATGGGTTGCATGTTCGTGCCAACGGACGAGGCCATGGACCGCTTTTTGTCGGCCGACGGAGAGGGCAGCGATTTCTTCGAGGCTTTCGGTTCGTGGGACAACGTGCCGGATAACATTGCCGCTGACATCGTGGCCAATCATCAGAAATATTCTTTCCTTTCTTCGTTGCCCAGTCGTTTTAACGACATCAAGGATGAGGCCGGTTATGAGATGGAAGTAAGCAAGGAGAATATCGTGGATAAATTCGTAGGGCGCAACGGAGTGGTATATGTGACGGACAAAGTCTTTACGCCGTTAGACTACCGGACGGTGATGGGGCCGGCTAAAATCGATTCATTGAATTCCATATTCAACCAAGCCATGGTGGATGCACAATTCGTTTACTATTTGCGTTCTTTGAAAAGTACGTACCAGTTTTTTATCACGCCGAATGAATACATGACGGATTACGTGGATCCGGTGGCCAAATCATATGCTTCGACCAATTACCAGTGTAAGTTGGATTTTAACTTGACAGCGCAGAATACAGTGGCAGCCACGGCCACCCGGACTTCGGACGGGGAAGTGATTATGGACAATGGTTTTCCTTTGGGCACGAATGGAGTGGTCAGCAATAGCGGCATCCTGAAAAACCGTTTGGAGGACATCCTGAACTGCCAAACCCTGGTGACGGCTAGCAATGAGGATTTTGCTGCGGCGCGGGCTGCAGGGCAGGAATACTTCATTACCAAGGGCTATGCCCCGATTCGTATCACGGCAGATAATAAAATCAGCGGGGCTGGTAATGAAACTCCTTTGTCCATTACGAAAGTATATAATAAGGAGAACGGCAATGCTTATTTGATTGATGGCATTCTGCAGAATACCACCACTTCTATCTATGACGTGCTTTCCACACGGGATGAATTCAAGGAGTTTTATGACATGTGTGCCTTGTTGGGCATCTTTGTCAACAACCCGACTACTTCTACCGTGGCTCCCGGACGCAAGGTGAAGTTCTTGAACCAATATCATTATACCGTGTATGTGCCGACGAACGAGGCGATACGTGGGGCACAGGAAAAAGGCTGGATTCCCACAGTGGCGCAGATTGAGAACGAGGGTGACCTGTCGGTGCGTGATTCGTTGGAGAACGTGATGGAGCGTTTCGTGCGTTATCATTTTCAAGATAATTCCGTGTTCGTCAAAGGAGAACAAGTGGAGGACGAGGCTTATCTGACTTCTACGATCAACGAGAATACGAACAAGTTTTATCCGATTTATGTGACGAACCGGGGCGGAAGCGTGACCCTCTCTTCGGAAGCGGACCATGCGCTCGGAAAGGTGACGGCCCATGTGCTGACGAATGGAAACGCCTATAACTTGATGACGCGTGACCTTACCTTGAACAATAGCGACAAGGAGAAAGCCACGACGATTGAGGCTTATACGTATGCCGTAATTCAGCAAATAGACCAAGTGCTGATGTTCGACCGTCCGTCCGGTGATTCAAAACAGAATTAAAATGACCTTAAACAGCAATGCAATGAAGAGAGTATTGATATTATTGGCTTTTTTAGGCACAATGCTGCATGCCGGGGCGCAGGTGATGGTGAGCGGGCATGTGGTGGATGCGAATGACGGCCTTGAACTGATGGGCTGTACCGTGGCTGAAAAGGATGCCACGAACCGTGTGGTCGGGGGAATGACTACGGATATGAACGGTAACTTCGCATTCAAGGTGAAGAATGTGAACAATAAGTTGGTGTTCACCTATATGGGGTATAAGACGCAGGAGTTTCCCATCGGCTCTCAACGCAAGTTCAACGTCAAGATGGTGGACAATACGATGAAAGTGAGCGAAGTGGTGGTCAAGGCTCATAAAAAAGGTCCGGACGGGGCGTTCAATATCCCCCAACGGGAGGTGAGCATGGCCATGACGACGTTCAAGATGGATGCCATGGAAGGCGTATCGGTGGCTTCGGCGGACGATGCCTTGCAGGGACGTGTGGCCGGTCTGGACATTGTCATGGGAGGAAGTCCCGGTTCGGGCAGCCAAATGCGTATCCGTGGAACAACTTCCATAACCGGTAATTCGCAGCCTTTGGTGGTAGTCAATGGTGTTCCTTACAGTGGTGAAATAGATGAGAGCTTCGACTTCGGCACGGCCAATGAAGAAGAGTATGCGGACTTGTTGAGCGTGAACACGGAGGATATCGAAGAAATCACGGTACTTAAGGATGCGGCTTCTACGGCCATGTGGGGTTCCAAGGGAGCCAACGGTGTGCTGCTTATCAAGACCAAGCGGGGTACACGCGGCAAGACACGGGTTTCTTATACCTATAAATTATCCGGTGCCACACAGCCCAAGGGAATGAAGCTCCTGTCGGGCGGTGACTATACCATGATGATGAAGCAGGCCTATTTCAACCGTACGCTGAGTGGGCGCGACGAGACTTATGAACAGTATGACTATGACGAGTTGCGTTATGAGCCCGATAACCAGAATTACAATAACAATACAGACTGGGTGGACGAGGTGACGCGTCACGGTTGGACGAATGACCACTACCTGACCGTATCGGGAGGAGGCGAAAGGGCTGCTTTCCGTATTTCGGGAGGATATTATGACGAGAAAGGTACGGTCATGGGTGAACGTTACAAACGTTTCTCTACCCGTTCGCAGTTGGATTATTATGTGTCCGACCGTATGTTGTTTACCTCAGAGTTCCAGTTTACCTATTCGGATAACGACCGTAATTATGATAAATTGTTAGATATAGCTTACAAGAAGATGCCGAACATGGCCGTTTACGAGGAAGATGCAGACGGTAACAGTACCGGGCGTTACCTTAACATGGACATCAATACGGACTTCAACAAGGAACAGCGTGACTTGAAGAATCCTGTGGCTTTGGGCAAGTTGGCCAAAAATGACCTGAAGGGTTATCGTCTGATGCCGAAGATGTCCTTGCAGTACGACTTTTTCGATCCGGCAAAGCATTATTTGCGTTATTTGGGATGGGTGGCCATCGATTTGAACAACGAAAGGGAGGAAAGGTTCTTGCCTGCCGAGTGCGTGTACAACGCTGCGGATAATTACGGTTCGGCCAATGTGGCGGAAACCAAGACTTCCGGTAAGCTAACCGTGGCAACGGAGCATGGTATTACTTATCAGAGCCATTTCCTGAATGACGACCATAACTTGCAGGCACAGGCTCTGATGCAATTGACTACTACGACCAGCCATTCCCAATATGTGAAAAAGCAAGGATTGCCGAGTTCGGATATTACGGATGCCACGGCTACAGGTTATATTTCAGGAACGGAGAACGGTAACAGTAATGATAAGACCTTGGGGTGGATGGGACGCGTGCACTACAGCTTCAAGGGACGTTACATCTTTGATGCCAATTTACGTGTGGACGGATCCACGCAATTCGGCCCCTCCAACCGTTACGGCTTCTTCCCCGGCGTGGGTGGAAAATGGATTATTTCGGATGAACCTTGGTTGAACAAGTACACTGGAAAGGTTCTGACATTGTTGGCTTTCCGTCCGAGTTGGGGTATTGCCGGACGACAACCCGGGAAAAACTACCTGCAATACAGCTTGTTGACAACGAATTCCACGGGATATATGGATTTGAGCGCGGTGTATCCTACCCGTATCCGGCTCGACGGCTTGAAATGGGAAAAGGTGACCTCGTTGAACTTGGGATTCGATATGGAACTTTGGAACGGGAAGGTATCTGTCGTGTATGATTGGTACAAGAAGCGTACGGACGACTTGTTGTTTAAGGATATCGATATACCGTCTTCTTCCGGTTTTGCTACTTTGACCTACAAGAACGTAGGACGGATGGACAATGACGGTTGGGAACTTACAGTCAATTTCAACAAGGTGGTGGAAAAAGGCAAGTTCTCGTTGGATATCAATACGAACTTTGCTTCTAACAAGAACATGATCCGCAGCCTTGATCCGAGTGTATTGAACAACTTCAACAATCATTCGGCCTTTGGGAACGGTGCTTATTATACCCGTTTGCAGGAGGGAAATTCTTTCGGTTCTATTTACGGCTTCCGCTACAAAGGTGTGTATTCTTACAGTTATGACCGTTATGACCAGGCTGTTGCCGAGGGAAAAACCTGTCCGGTGGCCCGGGATGAGAACGGTGTGCCGATGACGAACTTCGACGGAACGGTGAAACCGATGTACTATTACCACAGCACGACCAAGTACCAGTTCCAAGGTGGGGATGCCATTTATGAGGACATTAACCACGACGGTAGTATCGACCAGTATGATGTGGTTTATTTAGGAAACTGTAACCCCAAAATGCAGGGTGGTTTCGGGTTCACTTTGCGTTATGACCGTTTCTCCGTGAATCTGTTCTGCAATTACCGTTGGGGCAACAAGATTGTGAATATGGCCCGTATGAACGCCGAGAACATGTATAATGCCTACAATCAGTGTACAACGGTGAATTGGCGTTGGCGTAAGGAAGGTGATGTGACCGACATGCCTCGTGCCGTATATAACCAAGGGTACAATTGGTTGGCTTCCGACCGTTATGTGGAAGACGGATCGTTTCTTCGTGTGAAATATATCACTTTCCGTTACCGTTTTCCCTCTAATTGGGTAAAGCGTATCGGAATGACGAACCTGAGTGCTTATCTCACGGTGAACAACCTTTGGTGTTTTACCAAATATTCCGGTGTAGATCCAGAGATTTCTATTTGTACGGATACGGCCAAAGACTATTATGGCATAGCTGTGGACAACTCCATGACTCCACGTGCCAAGGAATGGACTTTCGGACTTTCAGCCACATTTTAATTAAAAAACGGAAATGATGAAAACAATGAAATACTATCTGAAAAATATCTTGTTGGCAGCCTCATGCCTGTGGGCTTTTACTGCATGCAACGATTTCCTGACACTTTATCCGGAAGATGACATCGTGGACGATGAATATTGGGAGACGGGAGAGGACGTGCAGAGCGTGGTGGCCTCTTGCTACCGTTTTATGTTGGAAGACAATGTGATTAGCCGGATAATCTATTGGGGGGAGGCGCGTTCGGACAATATGGATTATTCGACATCGGCTTCTACGGACGAACAGTATCTGAAAGATGCCAATCTGCTGTCCTCTAACGCATTGGTGACTTGGGGCGATTTTTATAAAGTCATCAATATCTGTAACAAGGTCATTAAGTCGGCTCCTGCCGTACGTGATCGTGATGCCAACTTTACCGAAGAACGTTTGCACAATTATCTGGCAGAAGCATATACCTTGCGTGCGCTCTGTTATTTCTATTTGATACGTAGTTTCGGTGATGTGCCTTACGTGACGGAACCTAGCGAAAGTGAACAGCAGGATTACCAAGTGGCACAGAGTTCGGCTGACGGTGTTATCGTACCGGCCATGATAGAGGATTTGAAACTGGCGGAAAGTTATGCTCCAGAGGAGTGGCCCACGGAACAGTACACTCGTGGACGCATTACAAAAAATGGCGTGCGTGCGCTTCTGGCCGATGTGTATTTGTGGAAAGCTTCCGATGTAGGCAATGCCGATGCACGTGCCGACTATCAGGCTTGTGTGGATGCTTGTGACCGCGTGTTGCGCAACGAAGCTTTATATGAGACGGAGATGATGATGGTGGAGGGAAACCGTATGTACAATTCCGTTTTTTATAATGGAAATTCCACCGAGAGCATTTTCGAATTGAATTTCGACAGCGAAGGGAAGATGAATGGTGCTACGGCCAATCTGTATGGTAACAGTAGCAAGGGTAAGAGTGCGCATTTCGAACCGACAGCGCAAATGTTCAATGCTTATCAGGACGTGCAATATGATTACCGTGCCCGTGACTTTGTGGCAGCTACTGTGGATGTCGGGTCGGACGGTGCTGTTGTTCCTCCTACGAGTTTCAAAGTGTTCAAGTATGAAGGGCAGTCGCCGGCATCGGCTTTGGTGCCCCATTCTTCGGGAGAATATGTTTACCGAAGTTCTACCAGTACGGCTAATTGGATATTCTACCGTCTTTCCGACATTTATTTGATGAAAGCGGAAGCTTTGGCCGAAATGGCTGTGACGGATGATGAACGGAAGACGGTTATCTCGTTGTGTAACGTCACTTACAAGCGTGCCACGATGGAAATGGATTCATTGGAGTATGCAGATTATCCTACGATGGATGACGTGCGTGCGATGGTTCTGCAAGAACGTCGTCGCGAGCTTTGCTTCGAGGGTAAGAGATGGTACGACCTGTTGCGCAAGGTGCGCCGGGAAGGGTCAACTTCAAATTCGTATGCTTTGTTAGAGGAGGCGTATGCCCGTGAGATTTCTACTTACAAGGCTCGCCTGTCCAATCCGTTGGCTTGGTATCTTCCCATATCGTTGACGGAGATGAACGCCAATACCCAATTACACCAGAATTCATATTATGCAACAAAAGAACAGTAATTCCAAATGAAGGACATCATGAAGAAGATTATGATAAAAATATCGTTAGCCGCCGGGGCATTGGCCGTTATGGCCGGTTGCCAGGATAACCTGTGGGACGAGCATTACGGTTTGGACGGGACCGTGGAGACCCGTAACCTGATGCAAGTGTTGGAGAGCATGCCGGAGTACTCTGAGTTTTGCAGTGTGGTGAAACGTGCGGGACTGGATTCCGTATTGGCCACGGACCAGACCTTTACGGTATGGGCTCCGGACAATGAGGCTATGGCCGGTTACACGGTGAATGCGGAAACGAAGTCTCAATTCTTGGAGAACCATATTTCCCGTTACCTTTATGGAGGGGTAGACTTGGCCGATACTTCTTCCGTGAGGGTGAAAATGCTGAACGGGAAATCGCAGGACTATGCCCGTGAAAACGGTAACTATACTTTTGCCGGAGTTCCGGTAAAGGCAGAAGAAATCCCGGCCGGAAACGGACTGGTTCACGGTTTGTCGCGGATAGCCCCGTTCTATTATAATCTGTATGAGAATATCTGCCAGGAAGGAAATGGGACGGATTCGCTTGCGGCATTCCTGACTTCTTTTGACGAATACACGTTCAATGAGGAAAAGAGTACGGCTATCGGCAAGAACGCTTCGGGACAAATCGTGTACGATTCGATTTTCGATTTCAATAATGATTGGTTGCAGCGGTATGGCCACTTGCATTCGGAAGACAGTGTGTACACGATGATTGTTCCCTCTGATGAGGGATGGAAAAAAAGCCGGGGGCGTATGGCAGAGTATTTCCGTACTTTCGGCGAGACGTTGAAAGACATCGTGAAATCCTTGATTATTCCAGACAGGGAGTATGCCGTAAGTACGGCCTTGTCGGACTCCTTGTCGGAAGCTTGGATGAAGCAAGCCATTTGTATGGATTTGGTATTCCGCAAGGACGTTGATTTTTCCTCTGTTCCCGGTGATTCTTTGGCTTCCACTTCGGGCAATGTATTCCATCATCCTTCTTACCTGTTAGCCGGGGCCGTTGAAGAACCGGTCAGCAACGGCCGGATTTGGAAAACCGATGACTTGCTCCATAAGCCGGAGGAGTCTTGGTTGAAGACCATCGTGGTCGAGGCCGAGAATACTTCGGGACGCGAGTCCAATTATGCGGTTATCAGTTCGCGCAGCTCGTCCGCTACGCTGTTTCGGGATTCTGTATCAGAACAACGTTTTATTGAGGTGACGGCTACCAGTGAGAATCCCCGCCAACAGCCTATTGTACAGTTTACCGTGCCCAATACATTGGCAGCTCGGTACAACGTGTATTGTGTGTTTGCTCCGGCTTGTGCCTATATGGAGGGCGTGGAAGCTGACAGTACGAAAGTGAATTTTTATTTGAATTATGTGCATGAGGATGGTCGGATGTATGAGGACGAGGTAATCGTGGGTGAGGCTCCGACGAATGGCAGTACCATGACGAAGATGTTCGTCACCCAAATCAAGTTGCCTTATGCCAACTATTCGGAATCCCCCTTTTCCGGTCCTGAAACGCAGGATAATGATTGCGTGAAACTGCGTGTGCAGGCGAATGTGGCCCGGAATGAGACGACGAAATATACCCGTACCATGCGGATAGATTGCCTAATTTTTGAACCTGTAATAGAATAATGCGATGACGGACATATTAAAATATGCCATGATGACCATGGCTTTGGGATTTGTTTCCGCACAGGCCGGGGAACTTTCCGGACGCGGAAAAGAGGTGCAGAAGATTTATGTGAGTGGTAAGGTGACGGACGCACAGACGGGCCGTCCCGTGCAAGGCGTAAAGGTGGCTGCCGGAGCGTGGTCTTCTTTGACAGACGAAAATGGTAGGTATAAAGTGCGTGTACCGTCTTATATGGTACAATTGACGCTTTCTTCGGAAGGATACTTGCAGCGTATCGTGCCTTTGCAGGGCGATTCGGTGAAGGAGGTTTCTGTGTACAGTGATGCGTTCCTGACGTTGAAGGGGGAGGATGCCTTTACCAATACGCAAGCCGTTTCATTAGATGATGTGTTGGGGGAACGATGGGGAAGCGATGTGCGTACGGCCACCCGGAGTGCTGTGGGCGGTGAAGGTTCCAACATGTTCATACGGGGATACAATTCATTAAATGTGAACGCACAGCCTTTGATCGTTGTGGATGGTACGATATGGGATACTTCTACGTTGGTGGAGACCGTTCATGACGGCTTTTATGAGAATCCGTTGGCTTTTATTGACGTGAACGACATAGAGTCCGTACAGGTTATCAAGGACGCGACTTCTTTATACGGCAGTAAAGGAGCTAATGGGGTTATCCTTGTGTCGACTAAGCGTGGGCGCAGCATTACGACCCGTATCGCAGCCGACTTGTCTTTCGGTTTCCAACAGGCTCCTAAAGCCATGAGGGTGATGGGGAGCGATGCCTATCGTACCTATTTGAGTGAGATGCTGAAAGGCAGCGGGCAGTCTGGCAAGTGGGCTACGTTGTTCGATGGATATTTAGGAATGAATCCGGCAGCAGCGGACTATTCCACTTACCACCAGCATAATGATTGGACGGATAATGTGACCCGTAACGGCAATATGCAGCATTACGGCATTAATGTGCAGGGCGGGGACGATATTGCCAAGTATTCCATTTCGTTGAGCTATGACGGACAGAAAGGCGTAGTGGAAGAAACGGACTTTTCCCGTTTGAACGCCCGTATCAATTCCGATGTGTTCCTGACCAAGACCTTGACTTTGGCTACGGATGTGTATTTTACGAATCTGAATTATACGCTTCAGGATGACGGGGTGAACAAGACCACCTCGCCGCGTTATTTGGCACTGGTTAAGGCTCCTTTTTTGGTGGGATACAGCTATACTGACGATGGTACTCAGTTGACGAACACGCTGAATGACGTGGATGATTTGGGTGTGTCCAATCCGTTGGCTTTGTTGGCCAATGCCGAGAATACGAACAAACAATACCGTTTCGGGGTGAGTTTGGCACCGAAATGGGACATAACGGACAACTGGTCAGTTGAGGGGCGTTTTAGTTATAGCTTCAATAACTCTAAAAGCCATTATTTTTCCCCGATGGTAGGCGTGTCCCCGCAAGTCGTTGGCAATCAAGTGTGGGAGAATACGGTGAAGGACCAGACGGTAACACAGAACAACTTGTTCGGTGAGGCCAAAGTGTCTTATCATAAGTTGATTCACAATGACCATTTTGTGGATGCCTTTGTGGGATACCGCATTATGAATTCCTCTTTCAAGAGTGTATATGAGGACGGTCATAATACGGGAAACGACAAGGTATCGAACATGAATAATTCTTTGTCTTACCGTACGGTGGACGGCTTGAACACCGATTGGAGTTCCGTGGCTTTGTATGCACAAGGAAAATATACCTATCAGGAACGTTATACTTTGTGGGCGGCAGTTTCCATGGATGCTTCTTCCCGTTTCGGAAAGGATGCCCCCGGAAGTTTCCGGATGTGCGGAGGCACGTGGGGGACGTTCCCGAGTGTAGGTGGCTCATGGTTAGTCACTAATGAACGTTTTATGCGTCCATTGGCTTTTGTCGACCGTTTGAACCTAAGAGCCAGTTTCGGTATCACAGGGAACGACAACATCGACGGTATGTATGGCTATTCTTATCTTTCCGGAGTGAATTATCTGGGTTCAGCCGTGGGTCTGAAGTTGGCGAACCTTGCCAATTCTGCCTTGAAATGGGAGACGACACGCAAATGGAACGTGGGTGTGGATTTGGCTTTCCTGAACGACCGGTTGGGCATCAGCGTGGATTATTACCAACATCGGACGAAAGACTTGCTCACATGGAAGCAAGCAGATACGGAAACCGGTTTGGAAGATTTCCTGCAAAACGGAGGCGAACTTTCCAACAAAGGAATCGAAATAGCCTTTTCTGCCAAAGTGTTGGATACCAAACCGTTCAAATGGAATACGGAAATAGGCATCGCTCGCTATAGGAATGAAATCACGGCCTTGCCGGATGGGGATTACACTACGGAGATATTGGGGGGAGAAGTCTTGACTTCTGTAGGCCGTCCTGCCGGAGTGTTCTATGGTTATGAGGCTCACGGGGTGTATGCTACGGAAGCCGAGGCGCGTGTTGCAGGATTGAGGATACAGAATGAAGATGCCTCCTATAGCACTTTTCATGCCGGTGATGTACGTTTTGCCGACTTGCACGCAGACGGGGTATTGGATGATAAGGACAAAACGGTCATAGGTGATCCGAATCCTGATTTCACTGGTTCGTGGGGAAACCGTTTCACGATGGGGCGTTTTGCTTTGGACCTACTCTGTACGTTCAAATGCGGCGGTGATATATACAATTATCAACGGCAGACTTTGGAGAGCATGTCCGGTACGTTCAACCAGACTCAGGCGGTCATGAACCGTTGGCGCTACGAAGGACAGGTGACGGATATGCCGAAAGCGGTGTATGGCGACCCGATGGGGAACAGTCGTTTCAGTTCGCGTTGGATAGAAGACGGCAGCTTTTTCAAGTTGAAGGATGTACGTCTGTCTTATCGTTGGCCTATCAACAACATTTATATCCAAGGCGTAACGTTTTGGGCGGGTGCTTCCAACCTTTTGACCTTGACCAAGTATCTGGGGCCGGATCCGGACGTGTCCATGCAGTCCGGTGTGTTGTACCAAGGTATCGACAATGGATTGTTGAGCCACGGTCGTTCTTATCAAATCGGTGTGAAACTTAATTTGTAAAAACCATGAAGAAGATTTTGAGATATACCTTATTATATATAGGTTTTGGATGCGCCGGATGGTTGTGCGCTTCTTGCAGCGACTTTTTTGAAACGGATTCTGATGCCGTGTTGAAAACCGATGGGCAGCGTTACGAGGACGAAACAGCAGCCCGGGCCGGGTTGTTCGGCCTGTTGCAAGGGTTGCAGGCTGTCGGGGACAATTATGTGATTATGGGCGAACTCCGGGGGGACCTGATGGATGTGACGGAAAACTCCTCTCAGGAATTGCATGACATCTGTGAATTCAATGTGGATGAGGAAAATTCTTACCTGAAAGAACGCGATTATTATGCGTTGATTAACAATTGCAATTATTATATCCACCGCTTGGATACCACTATTACCCGTAGGGAGGAGGATAAGAATTATCCTGTCAAGGTGTTGCGTCCTTATATGGCACAGGCCAAGACGCTCCGTGCTTGGTGTTACTTGCAGTTGTGTTTGGATTATGGACGGGTGAAGTATGCTGACGATGCCTTTTTGGATGTGAGTCGTCCGGTGGAGATGCGGACATTGGATTTGGATGGTTTGTTGCCTGTGTTGATTCAGGATTTGGAAAACGTGTTGCCTTGGATGGTATCGGATGACACGCCGACAAGCAATGGTTGGGTGATGGGAAATGCCGATCCTGGTTTTGCCGGTTCCGTGCGATACGAGAATTATACGGCCAACCAACTGATGTTGCCTGTACGTTTCGTGTTGGGCGAACTTTATATGTGGAACCGTGATTTCTTGAAAGCAGCGCAAACATATTATGACCTGATATATTGGAACCGTTTGACGACATCTTCTTATGCAAATTCCTACAATGAGTCCACGTTGTTGCCTGCCGGAATGAATTGGCCGACACAGTTCTCAGGGTTCGCGTATTCCGACATTTTGACAGCTATTCCTTTTACTGACGAATATGCAGGGAATTCTTCCGGATTATCCAAAATGTTCAATTCTTCGTATGTTCTGGCTCCGTCCCAAACCTTGATTGATTTGTTCAATGGACAGGCTTATACCATCAACACCAAACCCGTGAGCGGAGACTTGCGTGGAGAATACGGTACATACGTCCGGGAGATGGAAACCGTGAACGGGAGTGAGACGGAACGTCCGTATGTGGACAAGTATAATTATATGGAAGCCAATGACAACGCTTACGTTGTCTTGTGCCGCACGGCTTTGGTTTACCTGCGTTATGCCGAGGCCGTCAATCGCTTGGGAAAGCCTAAACTGGCATTCTATGGTGTGCTGAAATATGGCCTGAACAAGGATACTTATGAAATATACAATGACCTGTTGAAAGACGAATTGACCGGTGAGCCTTGGATAGATTTCGGGCTTACGTATTCGGGAAATGTGGGCTTCTTCTCCGGGAACTACGGTTTGCACGGGCGTGGTTGTGGGCAACAGAACCTGCAGCTTGACCCGACGTATGTCATCGAAGAATGTGCTACGGCCGAAGATACCCTGCGATTCGTGGAGGACGAACTTCTTGCGGAATATGCCTTGGAGACGGCATTGGAGGGTAACCGTTTCCATGACCTGATGCGCATTGCCCGTTATCGGAACGATCCTTCTTATTTGGCAGACAAAGTGGCAGATAAGTTTACGGGTAGCGGACGCGAGGCCATACGCGCCAAACTGAAAAATCCGCAGAACTGGTATTTGCCTACGACGGTGAAGTTTGACGGAAAATAAAAAAGGAGGATGTATGAAAAAGATGATATTATTGTGCGTTTGCCTGGCCGGACTGAATGCCATGGGGCAGCAGCGTGTGTTTAAGCATCCCGGCATATCCTATACACAGGCTGATATCGACAGGATGCGGGCCATGGTGGATGCCGGTCAAGAACCTTATTATTCGGCTTTCCTTGAATTCAAGGAAAGCCGTTACACGACTTATCGTGACTATGAACGTCCTTTGCCTGTCCACGAAGGGCAGCCTGTCATTTGGGATAATCCTAATTTGTGGTTGGATGAGTTCGGACAGGTGGCTTTCCATAATGCCATGATGTGGAAGCTGACGGATGAAACGTCCTATGCGGACAAAGCCGTGGCCGTGCTGAACCGCTATGCTCCCGTACGTAGTATTAAACCTTATGGGACGAATTGCTTGGATGCTTCCAAGGCTACCATGCTCATTGAGGCTGCCGAATTATTGCGTGATTATGAGGGATGGAAACCCGAAGACCAACAGGGGTTCAAGGATTTCCTGGTGAGTCCCGGATATAGTACAGTGGAAGATTATTATGCCAAATACTCCTCGTCCGACACGTTGGAAAACCGTGTGACGGTGTATTGGAATATTTTTCAAGGTGATCCGGGACGACATGGCAACCAAGGCTTGTATGGTTTGCGTACCCTGATGGCCATGGGTATCTATTTGGACAACGATACCATTTACGAGCGGGCTTACCGAAAATTGTTGAGCCTGTCCCATCGTCAGGATGACCTGCCTTATCCTAAAGGGCCGAAAATACCGCACGGTGTTCAGTCACACGTGAATGATGAATACTATATCTTATATGACGCAAGCAAGATTACGGTGGGCGAGGAGGAAGACTATGGTTATGACGATGAGTTGAAGTATTGGATTTGGGAGAACGGCCAGTGTCAGGAGGCTTCGCGTGACCAAGGGCATATCATGGACGGCATGTGTAATATGGTGGACATTGCCCGTACGGCATGGAACCAAGGCGATGACGTGTTTTCTGCCTACGGCGGGCGAATCTTGCAGGGCATCACTTATGCGGCCAAGTACAACTACGGTTGGTATAACCGTGAACAGATGAAGAACAAGTATTGGCCGGAAGAAGAACTTTTTGAGCCAACGGTGGAGAATGGGCAATTCATCCGCCGCATGGCGCGTTGTGCCCGTTGGGAGGGCCTGAAAATCAATCCATGGTCGGAAGGAAACCAAACGGATTGGACGAGAGGGAAGCAGTTCCACAGTCCCGGTACGATGTGGATGCAATATAAGGTACGTATGGGATTACCGGCAGATAGTTTGCTTTGGGTACAGCGTGCTTTCGATGTGAAGAAGGCGGAGGATGGCAGCATGCCCGGAGGTTTGTTGGATTACCGTACGGTTTGGATGGCCGGAGATGGCGGGACGTTTGTGGATGGTCGGCATGTGTCTGGGCTTCCGGCCTTGCCTGGAACGATACGGGCCGTGGATTATGACTTCTATAGTTTGGCCGCAAACGGTGAAGGGCTGACTTACCATGACAAAGGCACGGAAAAATGTAAGTTGTATCGTACGGACGGTACCGTGGAAATAGAAACGGTAGGCGATAGCTATGTCGTAACCGGGATGGAAGATGGTGAATGGATGAACTATAGTTTTACCGTAGCCAAAGACGGGTATTATCGCATTTGGGCCGATGCTGAGGTGTCGGTAGTTGGAGGCGCACTGTATGCCGCAGTGGATAATGGCACGGCTGTTGGGGGCGAATTGCCTGTGGGACAAGGATTCCAAGAACATGAGTTAGGTGTGTTGAGGCTTCGTGCGGGTGCCAGTGTGTTGCGTATGACCGTAAAAGGAACGGATAATGCAGTCCGTCTGCGTTCTATCCGTGTGGAGGAGACAGCCCGTCCTTCGGAAGAAACCGATTATGTGTGGAACTCCCGTGATTATTCTACTCCTATAGGGAAAGGGGAAATTCTGACAGACCAGAGTGACAAACTTTTGGTTTCCAATCGTTATGCAAGTGAACTTGTACCGACTTTTACCGTGGTGGGCGAACCTATGGCATATCATATAACTTCGGATAAATTGTACTTGGCTATCCATGGTGTGAACTTGAACATGGTGGCGTTCCAAGAAGCAACCTATCGGTTACCCAGAGGAATGGATGACGAGACGAAGGCCAGTACGAGCGGGCAGGCGGCAACCTATTCCGTGAAAGGATGCGGAGCGGGCGGAGACGAACAGTTGTTCGTCTGGCAGTTGGATTCTTCTGCCAACCGCCGTATCGAGCCTTTATTGGGGGATTGCTATGCGGAAGGCGTAGAGGCTTACACATTGAAAGGTTTGTGCTTTGCCGTGAATGGAGAGTCGCTGTATAAAGACACGAGAATAGATGACATTGGCTTTTATACCTTGGAAGAGTTGATGGCACGCTATGGTGAGGATTTGAAAGATACTCCTCTTACTGTGCCTCGCATATCAATGGAATGTGAAGGTTCTCCTGCCGTTTACCGTATAGACGGTACTCGCGTGCCGGTGGATACCTCCCGGCCGGATTGGCGCGTGGCCTTGCCGGGCGGAATCTATGTGGTGGACGGTAAAAAGTTGGTTTTGCCATGAGGTACGGAATTTGTGGAACAGTAAATAAAAGATATGATATGACACACAGACATTTTTTGCGTGGCTTGTTATTGGTCTTACTCAGTGTTTGGGGCATGAAGGCAGAAAGTGCCGGATTAGAGGAAAATGGCGAAAAGTCGTTTGTCCACCCCGGTATCGTTGTCACGAAGGAGAGCGTGTTCCGAATGAAAGACTATATTGCTCGTCGGGCTTATCCTGTGTATGAAGGTTTTCTATTATTGAAATCTTCGCCCCGAGTAGGAGAGGCGTATAAAATGAACGGCCCTTATCCTTATATTTCGCGCGACCATCCGGATTACAAGTACACCTCGAATGGGATGAGTTCGGATTTCAGTGCGGCCTACGAGGATGCCCTGATGTGGGTGTTGACGGACAACCGGATGTATGCCCGTAAATCGATGGATATCCTTTCGGCTTATGCTTCTACCTTGCAAGGAATACCAGAATCGAACGACCGCATGCTTTTGGCAGGCTTGGAAGGATTTAAGATAGCCAGTGCCTTGGAAATACTGAAGCATACGGACTCCGGAATCCCTGGGACCGAGATTGAAAACGTCGTGGCTATGTTGAAGGAACATTTTCAGCGGGCAATGGACGATTTTTATGCCATGCCGGCCTGTACCAACGGAAATTGGGGCTTGATCGTGACGAAGGCTTATATGGCAACAGCCATCCTGACGGATGACAGGGAAATGTATGACCGGGCAAAGGACTTTTACCTGGACGGGGAGGATAACGGCACGATTCGGAACTATATCGACGGTGAGACCGGACAGCTTCAGGAGAGCGGGCGTGACCAACAGCATAGCATGTTGGGACTGTCGGCCATGGCGATGGTGTGTGAGGTAGCTTGGCATCAGGGAGATGACCTTTATGGGTTGTTGGACAACCGTTTCTTGAAAGGGTGCGAGTATGTGGCACGTTACAATTTGGGCTACGATGTCCCTTACAAGGTATGGAAAGATGTGACAGGAAAATACAGCAACTGGCCGGTCATATCGGAAAAAGGACGAGGGGTGATACGTCCCATCTTCGAGGCTCCATTCAACCATTATGTCCATCGCCGTGGGTTGGAAATGCCCTATACGGAGGAGTTATTGGAGAAGTTCCGTCCTGAGGGTTTCAATCCCGAAGGTGATTGCGGGTCTTTATTGTTCTATGAGGCTGCTCCGTTGCCTGCTCCCGAAGGTCTGGGACATTTGGATGAAGACTTTGCCCGTGCGGATGCGACGGTGGCCGGATGGACGGCTGTGACTTCCGGCGTGGAGCTTGCTGTGGATGACGGGTGTATGGTGGTGCATTGTGCCAAGCAGTCTGACGGTTCCTATCGCGGGGACATCAAGTTGACGGGAAAGACTTTGCTTGATGGGCGTAACTGGCCTGTGTTTGCCATCAAGGTGGACGGCGCGGAACCTGACCGGATTGCGGTGGACACGGAACGCGGGCCTTTCGGCAACGGTTACGGTAAGTGGACCGGCCGTATCGGGGACAACGTGTATTATTGCGACCTCCGCACGAGAAATTTCGGTGCGGATAACCGGTTGGGCAGTGAAGACCTATGGGAACTTTCGCGGTTCGGTTTGAAAGTGGCGGGATTAGTGAATGATGTTTATCGTGTGGCTTGGGTTAAAACATTCCGTAGTGTGGAAGAACTGGAAAACTTTGTTACGGGAGTGCCATCAATACAAACCGTTGCTGATGTGCGTTATGATGTACATGGGAGCGTGCTTCGTCTGTGGGCAGACGGGGCATTGCTCGATTTACGGCTATATTCGGCTGATGGTAGCCTTTGCAGTATGTTGGGTGACAGATGTGGCAAGACGGAAATACACCTGCCGGGGCGTGGGGTATTTGTCTTGCGTTGGAGTGACAACGGTAGGCGATGCCGTTCATTGAAGGTTTGCATGGGGGATATGAGATAAATGTAAGAATGGGTGGTAAAGTGCTATTCTTTGTCGATATAATTCAATGTATTGGTTGAGGCTTTCCCTTACCTTTGTAACAAGGTAATCCGGTTTCTTTTATCAAATTGAGAAGGAGCACCAATAATTATCTTGATTTCTAATTTTTAAAATTAACCACAATGAAAAAACAATTCTTTCTATCTCTCTTCATGTGCGTGGCCTTGTCGCTGCATGCACAGACGGACATGACGGAGCGCATTGTCAATCCCGGCTTCGAGGAGGAAGCTACCGGTTGGGAAATCAGTAGGATGGGACGCCAAGGAAATAGCGACTTCCCTTTGAAGGTGGGCGATTATTATGTCGAGACCTGGAGTGGAGCCGGAAGCCGGGTGGCGGATGGCAGTGTCGAGCAGGTGTTAACCGATTTGCCTGCGGGTACTTATACGGTGAGCGTGGTCGCGCAGAACATCCAACAGAATGATGCCGATGCCAAACAGACAGGGGTGTGGTTGTATGCCAATGACGACAAAACCGAAATTAATTTGCCGGGAAAATATGACGTGAAGACTACGACGGTAGATGGTACATTGGAGATTGGTCTCCTTGTACAAGGGGCAACGGGGAATTACGTATGTGTGGATGATTTTCACATGACTCTTGAAGAACCAACGGAAGAGACTTATGAAGTTTTTCGTGAAGAGGTGGGCAAACTTATCACAGAAGCCGAGAGTATCGACAAGCATCTTGACACACCCGAACAGAAAGTGCTCGATGCCGCTTTGGCTGACGGGAAAGCTGTGGTAGACGGGACTTCTACTAAGGATGTGACCGAGGTGTATGCTGCATTGAAGGCTGCCATTTATAATTACCGGCTTGCGTTGGCTTCACCCGAAGAACCGTTGGAAATGACTTCCAATATGTTGAATCCAGATTTTGAGGACGATACCAAGGGATGGGTGTCTACTGGGTTCGGCACCCAAGGCAATGACGTTTTTGTGCTGAAGAGCGGTTCCTATTATTGTGAAATTTGGAATGGTGGGGCAAAAGTGCCGGATGCTGACATCTACCAGTTTGTAGAATTGCCCAACGGGAATTACCGGCTTACATTGTCGGCTCAAAACATTCAGGAAAGTAATCCGGCCATTGTACAGAGTGGTGCTTATGTGTATGCCAACAATGCGAAGAAAGAACTGAACCGAACAGCTCAGTACACGCTCGATTTCGTGGTAGTGGACAATCAGGCTCAAATAGGAGTGAACACAATAGGATGTACCGGAGACAAAGTGGCTTTTGATGATTTCCATATTTATTATGCGGGATTCGATGCCGATGTCCAGTTTGCGGAGTTCAAGCAGATGATACAGGAAGGAGAAGCGTTGCTCGCTTCCTACCAGCATGCCGACAGTCTTGCCGCGCTGACGAAGGCCGTGAAAGAAGCCAAGGCTGTGACTGAGGTGGAAGACATCGCGGGTTATGCAGCCGTTTTGCGTGCGGCAATCAATGCCTCGCAAACCAGTGTGGGGGATTATGCTTTCTTCTTGGAAGTCATCCAAAAGTCGGAGAAGGTGCTTGCCGAAGGATTGGCTAACGGCGCGGACGGGCTGAAGGCGGCCATCGACAAGGCTGACGGGCTTTACAAGGCGGCCAAGAGTACAAGGGAAGAAATAGAATTGTTGGTCAAGGAGTTGGCTCAAGCAGAATTGCTGTATTATGCGGCCAATCCTTCGGGTGATGTGCCGGGGGTGGTGACATCGAGTTTCATTCCCCGTGGTGCCGTCGGAGCTTTGGGACGTGTCACCGTGAATGGCATGGAAGAGAAGGACATCAAGTTGCAGGGCTATTGTTGGGCCACCCACAAAGAACCGACTTTGGCAGACAATTATGTGACCGAAGGGGAGCAAGTGTTGAACTATCCCGGTCTCATTTATATCATGGAACCTTTGGAACCGGCCACAGTATATTATGTACGTGCTTTTGCCATGACACAGGGTAATGCCGTGGGATACGGTGAAGTGCGCAAAATCATAACGCTTCCCATGGGGAACTGTACTTGGAGTTATGCTAACAATGGAGGACCGGACGACAACAAACGGATTAGTAATGCGTGTCGCGAGGCGATGGACTACTACAACAAATGGACGAGCATACGGGATTATGGGATTACAGTGTCTTTTGGTGCCGGTACTCCGACGGCAGAATGTAGTTATGGGGGATGGATGTCGGTAGGTCCTAACCCTGCATACCAACGCACTGGAACGGTAATGCATGAATCCAATCATGGTGTGGGAGTAGGTCAACACGGACGTTGGTGGTATGAAGAACTCAAGGCATCTACCAAGTGGCAGGGTTTGTATCCCACCAAAATGCCTAAAATCCAGTCCGGTGTATGGTGGCAAGGTGACTTGGCCAATCTTATTGTGGAGTTTTTGACCAATGGGGAGGATTTGTGTAACGGTGATGGCATGCACATGGGGCCTTTCGGCATCAACGGAGCCGGGGCTGACAATGGCACACGTTTGCTTTATATCGCCAATGCCTTGCAGACGTTTGGATTGGGAGTGGATGGCTTGCCTCCTTCCGGTGGTTCGCCCACTCCTTATTATATATTTGAGAGCGAGGATGATGTTAAATACTATATCACGAACGAAGATGAGGCTTACGGACGCGGGACGGCTTACCTGACAGAGAATGCGGACGGCACGTTGGCTTATCGTGCTGTTTCTACGGACGAATTGGTTGGTGACGATGCCTACGCCTGGTATCTTGTGTTCCAACCCCAGACATGCTATTACCTGTTGCGTAATGCCAAGTCGGGTAAGTATTTTACTTTCAAGAGTGGTACCATCAAGACCGCCGAAGTGGCCGAACCCGGAGAGAATGAAAGTTTCCACCTGATGAGAGGCCGTGTTCCGGTTATTTTGGGAGCGGGTGAACATTCCATTAATACCAAGGGGTATTGGATATGCGAAGGCAAGCGTAGGATTGAGACTCCTCCGGCATTGCAGGCCGAGGCAAACGGAGAGATAAAGACGGCTTCTTCGCAGGATTTCAGTAATGCGGCAGCCAGCCAGCGTTGGGTCATCCTCACGGCCGACCAGTTGCGTTTGGTGGACGAAGGTAAGGTGGCTTTGAATCGTGAGAAACTACGTCGTTATGTGGCAGGTGCCAAGGAAATGGTGGAAGTTTCACACCATGATGCCACGGACGATGCTTCCGGTAGCTTCACGGCCTTGATCCAAAAGATGGAAGCGGCAGTGGACAACCTTACGACCGTAGAAGAACTGGATGGTGCTATCCGCGAGATGTACACGGGCATCACTTCGTTTATGACGAACACGGTGCTTGACAACCTGTCGGCTTACGATCTCTCTTTCCTGATAGACAATGCCGGTATGGAAAGCCTTGACGGTTGGGAATGCGCCCAAGCCGACGTGCTTCTTTTCACGAACGGGCTGTGCAATACTTCTTCGACGTTCGACATGTATCAGACGTTGAAACAAATGCCCAAAGGGGTGTATCGTGTCGGGGTACAGGGTTTTGAACGTCCGGGTGCCTATTCCCAAGTCGGTAAGGATTATGTTTCCGGCATTGACAACGTGGCCGCAGCTGTTTATTTATATAACAAGTCTTCCCTGATTAACAATATCATGGCAGGAGGACAAGAGAAAAAGTTGGGAACGGCTTCTCAGGTCTTGACGCAGGATTTGTATATCCCTAATAATGTGGCCGCAGCTGTCGATTATATGGAGGAACATCTTTACGACAATACGCTTGTCGTAGAAATCAAGAAAGATGTAGAAGACATGAAAGTGGGCTTGAAAAACACCAAGGTGGTTCCTTCCGACTGGATTGTGTTCGATAATTTTAGCCTTTTCTATTACGGAAGTAACGTGACCGAAGATGATGTGACCGGCATCAATGATGTGGAGGCAGACACGGTGGTTGAAGGAATGCAAGGAACCTATGACCTTTCGGGGCGTGCCATTTCGAATCCTACCCGTCCGGGAATTTACATTGTAAATGGTAAGAAGGTTGTGGTACATTGACGAGGGTAACAAGTACAAATATTCCGGGGATGCCAAGAACGGCATCCCCGGTTTTTAGTATTGGCAAAAAATGGATGCTTCTTATGGGGCTTTTTCTATTTCCATGGCCGCCCCGCCGGAAGCTTGCAATTCTAGTTTGAGGGACTGGCCGCCTTTGATGGTCTTTTGTCTGGTGGCAACCTTGGTACGTGTGTCCAAATCAGGGTCATCCTCGTAAAGTGTCACCACATACTTCTTTCCCCGTTGCAGGAACTCCGTGGGTAACGAGAGTGTCCGTGCGTCCATACCGTTCATGACTCCCACAAACCATTTTTGTCCGCTGCGCCGTGCGATGGCTACGTACTCACCGATTTGCCCGTCTATCGGGTAGGTCTCGTCCCATGTGGTCGGTACGTGTTTCCAGAAGTCCAGTTCCTTTTCGCCTCGGTAGAGTTGGGGCGTGTCGTACCAATAGAGGAAAGTGATGGGACTGTAATACACCACAGGCATGGCCAATTGGTGGCCGTGTGTGGCTTTTACCCGGTTGTTGAAGTAACAAGGCGTGTAGTCTGCCGGTCCGGCAAGGAAACGCGTGAAGGGTAAGGTGGTGTTGTGCCGTGCGTCGGGCATGGTTTCGTTACCGGCTATGCCTTCCTGGGTCATCAGGTTGGGCAGGGTGCGGCTCAATCCCGTGGGGCGGTACTCGTCATGTATGTCCACCATGATGCCATAATCCGCGCATTTGCGTACGGCGTTATGCAACCAGATGGTCCAGAACTGGTTGCCCACCTGTACGAAACCGAACTTGATGCCTTTGATGCCCCATTTTTTATAAAGGGGAAGTATGTCGTCTAATTGTTGGATCAGGGCGCGTTGGTTCACGTAAACCCATACGCCGATGCCTTTTGTGGCCGCATAGTCGCAAAGCGCTTTGAAATCCAGATCCTTACCTTCGGCCACTTTTGTGGCGTCACTGCTCATGAACATCTCAGGCCCATACCATCCGGCATCCAGTTCTATGTATTGCAGGCCTCGTTCGGCTGCGAAATCCACAGCCGCCAACGCGTCTTTTTGTTTTAACCCACAGCGGAATGCCTTGCCGGGTTTAATCCATGAAAGGTCTCCTTGCAGCGCACAGGGATCGTTCAGGTTCAGGTAGATATGGTTGTGGGCAATCAAATCTACGGGGCGTTCTGCCGCCATGATGACGCGCCAAGGCGTATCGTAGGGCGAGATGACATCCGCGCAGTCATACATGTTGGCCGTGACGGTGTTCGGCCGGGAAGGGGAAAGTCCGAACTTGGTACGCACATAATCGCGCATGCGGGCTTCGCCCAAGGACACGGTCAATCCGTCCGGCAGCTTCATGGTCAAGGGGCGTTCGCTTTCTCCGTCCCATCCCTTTAGCGGCAGCAATGTGATGGGGGCCTGTGCCCACGGTTCATAGTAGGCCATGGTGCCTTCGGGCATGGCAAATTCGGTCAGTTCCTTGGTGATATGCAGGAACAGCCCGTTGGTGGTAACAGGGAAGTGGTAGCGGAAAGCCACGCCTTCGTTGTAAGCCCTCACTTCCACGTTCATGAAATAAGTACGGGAACGGTCATAACCGTCCGGTGCTTTTTCCGAAGGGGCTTCTCCTTTCCTGAACTTGACACACAGGCTGCGGTAATGGTCTGGGATTTCTGCCCGTTCGCCATATAAAGGTTTCCATGTCTCTTTGTGTTCGGCAGAATCCGCCCCGATAAAAGCCAGGTTGTCGCCCCACTGCTTGCAAGGGTCGTTAGGAATGCCGAGGGCACTTTCCAATAATTTGTTTTCTATGTCTACTCCCAGGTCTGATTTCCCTATAATCTTTTTTCCCTTGTATGATAAGGTGTAGGACAGCCGGGTTGCACCGTCCGAATCCTCTTGCGTAAAGGTGAACTCGTAATTGCGGTCGGGCGACCATAGTTTGTAAGTGTGTGGCGAGGCCCATCCCGAGGTGGCCAACCACAACATGCACAAAGAAATGAATTGTTTTTTCATTGATGGTAAAATTTGATTTTTAAAACCTTGTTCATATCCTAATACGATTGGGAAAGGCAATTCACTTACGCCAAACTGATTTTTTTTCTTTTCGAGTCAGTATTTTGCGGTTTTCAATCGTATTAGGATATAGAAGCGTTTAATGATTTAGATATAAGATGAAAAAGTTTTTTGTTTGTGTGGGAGGACTTTTCCTCTCCTTTTCGCTGTATGCGCAGCAAGTCAAGCATCCGGCCTTGCTGTTTACAAAGGCGAGGGTGGAAGCGGCCAAGTCGAGGATGGAGTCGGATACCTGCATGGCCCGTTGTTGGGAGGACATCCGCAAGGTGGCCGACGGGGCTTTGAAAGGAAATAATTTCCGGAGGGCGGACTATCTATCTTTGGCTTACCTGATGACAGGCGACCAACGTTATGCCGACCGTTTGAAGTCCATTTTGCAATCGTTGACGAGTGCCAAGACATGGGGAAGCGAGGAAATGCTGTCGCGGAAGCCCGTATGGCGGTCCGATTTGGGGTTGTCCCACAAATGCCTGATGTCCGCCCTGGCGTACGATGCCATTTACGAGACCTTGTCCGAAAAAGAAAGGAAGGATTTGGCAGAAAAGTTGCTCCGTCTCGGGTTGGAACCGGCTTTGGGCGACTGGGTATTGGAACCCACGCGTATCCATACCCTCAATTCCATGGGACATAACTGGTGGACCTCTTGCGTGTACAATGCGGGCTTGTTGGCTTTGGCGTTGCAGAACGAGCTGCCTCAGGCCCGCGAGTGGGCGGCAACCTTGAATGAGGTCATGCCCGAATGGTTCGGTTTTGCCGGGGACGTGTTGCAAAACAAGATGAAGACGTTCGACGAGGCCGGAGGTATGTACGAAAGCCTCAACTATGCCAACTTCGGCATACAGGAAGCTTTGCAGTACAGGATAGCCTGGCAGAACGTGCATCCCGGCCGGAAGGCTTCTCCCGTGCCACAACTGGAAAAGCTGCCCGATTATTTCCTGCAAGTATGTTATCCGCGTACGGGCATTCTTTATGATGTAGGATTCGGTGATAGTCATAAGAATGTGACGGCGGAGTCGAGCATGATGCTCTTGTATGCTTTGGGGATACAGCGTCCGGACATGCTGTGGTACTTCAACCAGGTACAGGAAGGGCAACATCGTGACGGTTATTTCCGCAACCGCCCCATGGGGTTCCTGTACATGCCGGACACACGGAAGGCTCCCGAAACACCGGATTTGCCGACCTCATGGCTGCTGAAAGATTTCGGATGGGCCATGGTGCGCGATTCATGGAAAAAGGATGCCACGATGTTGGCCGTCAAGAGCGGGCATACCTGGAACCACTCGCATGCCGATGCCAATTCGCTCATACTCTTCCATAAAGGCGTGGACATCCTCAAGGATGCAGGAAATTGTGGTTATGCCAATCCTGAATACCGGGGATATTTCTTCCAAAGCGATGCGCACAACGTGGTGCTTTTCAACGGCGAAGGGCAGTCGCGGGAACAGCAGTATGAAGGCTCTTATCTGCGCGGTAGCCTGCATCATCTGATGGATAACGGGCAGGTGAAATACGTGTTGGCCAACGGTACGGGGCCGATGGCGGACAAGTTCAGCCGGAATTTCCGCCATTTCCTTTGGATGGATAAGGTCATTTACGTGATAGACGACATCAAGGCACATCATGCCGGGCACTTCGAATGGTTGTGGCATTATAGCGGAAAAGCCGTGAAGCGGGGGCCGGACTTGACCGTCACGTCGGATAGTGCGTCTGTCATCATCCGTCCGCTTTATCCCCGTCTGCTGGCCTTGTCCGATTTCGTGCATGACTATCCGGAAGATTTGTATTGGGAAGTGAAGACCGGACCGACGGAAGACTTGAAAGGCAAAGAGGAGTATTATTCATTCCATTTGCCCGGTGAGCATAAACGCATCAAAGGGTTGACCGCCATCATCCTGAAAGACCATCCCGGAGACAAAGACCTGCCTTATATGGAGAAACGCGAAGGCAAGGACTGGATAGGGCTGCGGGTGCGTCGCGGTGGTAAAGTGACCGACATGTATATCAACCAACAGGCCGACGGCAGGTTGATGCACAATAATTCATGGATTGAGGCCGACGGGTGGACCACAGATGCCTATATGTTCACCGTGACGTATGACGAAGGGGCAGATCCGTCTACGGCCGGGGACATCTTCGTTTGCTATGGCAGTGCCCTGCGCCGGGGCGGCGTTTCTTATTATTCTTCCTTGTCGAAGTTGTTCGTGATGCAGCATGCCGAAGGCAAGGAGCTGGATGTGCACGTACAAGGACAGCCCTACGTGCGGGCTGTTTTCCATGCAGGCTCGCGTCCTTCATCCTTGCGGGTGAACGGACATGCAGAAAAGGTGGTCTATGAGGATGGAAATGTGATATTGAAGAAACAGGTTAAATCATAAAAAACATAGATAGATGAAACAAAGAAAATGGTTATGTAGTTTGTTGTGTGCCTGTGCCACTATGGCTTGCGCCCAATCCGTTTATCCCGGCATATACGGGGACAAATTCAAGGAAGGGGTGAAAGTGCCGCTTGCTGCGGAGAGTTTTGAATTGCAGGACGTAAGGTTGTTGCCGGGGCGTTTCCGCGACAACATGATGCGGGACTCCGTTTGGATGGTGTCTATTGGCGTGGACCGCTTGTTGCATGGTTTCCGGACCACGGCCGGTATCTTTGCGGGGCGAGAGGGCGGTTACATGACCGTGAAGAAGTTGGGCGGATGGGAGTCCCTAGACTGCGAGTTGCGGGGACATACCACGGGGCATTTCCTTTCGGCCCTGTCATTGATGTATGCCGCGACGGGAAGCGAAGTGTTCAAACTGAAAGGCGACAGTCTTGTGGCCGGTTTGGCAGAGGTGCAGGTTGCCCTTGGGAACGGTTATTTAAGTGCATTTCCTGAAGAACTGATTAACCGTAATATCCGTGCCACAAGTGTTTGGGCACCGTGGTATACTTTGCACAAGATATTCTCCGGGCTGATAGACCAATATCTTTATGCCGGCAACACGCAGGCTTTGGAGGTGGCGGGGAAGATGGGCGACTGGGCCTATGCGAAACTCAAACCCCTTTCGGAAGAGACGCGCCGCAAGATGATAAGGAACGAGTTCGGAGGCATCAACGAGTCGTTTTACAACCTTTATGCCTTGACGGGCGACGAACGTTACAAATGGTTGGCCGGTTTCTTCTACCACAACGAGGTCATCGACCCATTGAAGGCGCAAAAGGACGATTTGGGCACGAAGCACACGAACACGTTCATCCCGAAAGTGTTGGCCGAGGCCCGGAATTATGAACTGACCGGCGATGCGGACAGCAAGGCCCTGAGCGAGTTTTTCTGGCATACGATGATTGACCGTCACACGTTTGCGCCGGGTTGCAGCAGCGACAAGGAACATTATTTCCCCACGGACAAGTTCACCGCGCATATCAGCGGTTATACAGGCGAGACCTGTTGCACATACAACATGCTGAAACTGAGCCGCCACTTGTTTTGTTGGGATGCTTCGCCCGAGGTGGCCGATTATTACGAACGTGCCTTGTACAACCACATCCTCGGCCAACAGGACCCTGCGTCGGGGATGGTGGCCTATTTCCTTCCTTTGCAGACGGGTACGCACCGGGTGTACAGCACGCCCGAGAACTCGTTTTGGTGCTGTGTGGGCAGCGGGTTCGAGAACCACGCCAAGTATGCCGAAGCCATTTATTATCATGACCGGGACGGCATCTTCGTGAATCTGTTTATCCCTTCCGAAGTGAAATGGCAGGAAAAAGGACTGGTCTTGCGGCAGGATACCCGTTTCCCCGAAGAGGGCAAGGTGACGTTTACGGTCGGGTTGGACGAGCCGAAGCAGCTGACGGTAAGGCTCCGCTATCCGTCATGGAGCAGTGAGGTCTACGTGAAAGTCAACGGCAAGAAGGTGAAAGTGCGGCAAAAGCCCGGCTCATATATCCTCCTGTCGCGCCGTTGGAAGGATGGCGACCGTATAGAAGCGGATTATGCCATGGGACTGCGTCTGGAGCGTACACCGGACGGGACGGAGCGTGGGGCTTTGCTTTACGGGCCGGTGGTACTGGCCGGTGAATTGGGGACGGAAGGCATGCAAGCGCCTGCACCGTATTCCGATCCGGCGAAGTACAATGATTATTATTCGTACGACTATCATATTCCCGAAGGACTGCCCTGTGCGTTGCGTTGGGACGAGAAGCATCCCGGCAACGTGTTGCAACGCAAGGGAAAGGCTTTGGCGTTCGTCACGCCCGACGGCGTGGAGGTCAAGCCCTTGTATGATGTCCATCGCCAACGTTACGTGGTATATTGGAATTTGCGCTGACACCTATCTCTCGTGTCAGGACTGTGCCGATGAAAACAGAAAGCCATTCTTGCCGTGCCGGGGGCAGGAATGGCTTTCGTCTTGTTTTATTTCTTGATCGTGTAGGAGACCGACTGTCCGGCTTTTACTTTCACCTTGTCTTTCCATTTGAGGAAAGCGTTGTCGCCCAAAGGTTTCTTCGCTGATTCGCCGTTTTCGGCCACGAGGGTGACTTCCGCATCGTATGCCGTGGGGTTGGTGAGGCGGAGAACAAGCCGTTTGGTGTCGTTTTTTACCACCTGTGCCTCCACGTGGTCGAACACGTAGAACCGGCCGAGGTCGGTGCGGACATATATGCCCGGTATTTCCAAAGCCATCAACGCCCCGTTCGTCTCGTTCCATCCCGTTTCCCATCCGTCGGCCCGCGAACCGCGCCGGTCGGAATCGCAGTAAGTGAGGCGTTCCGTGATTTTGCCGTTGGGTTGGATGCCCTCGGCATGCGCATGGATGATGTCGCGCAGGAGTTCGGCATACAACGTGTCGCCCGTGGCACGGTAGAGTTTGAACAGCGCGTCGCCCGACTGTGTGCAGAATCCCGGCGCGCCATGTTTGTTTTGTGTGCTGGCCCATACGGCACCTGTCAAGTTGGCTCCCAACTGGGCCAATGGCGTGTCGTCGGGCAGACGGTAGTCGAACGAGACGGTCCACGAGGCACATAAATGAGCCAGGTCTTGGGCTTGTTGCAGGTAACCGGCTTTTCCGGTCTTTTCGTATAGGGTCGTCAAGGAGGTCATCAGGGCGGCGGCGGTTTCGGAATCGGAGTTCTGTAGGATGTCCCCGCATCCGCCCGAAGTGAAGCCTACGATGGAAAACTGGCGGTAGAAGTCGGATGCAGCCTGTTCGGCCACTTTCAAGTACTCCGGATGGCAGAAGTATTCCGCAGCCAGAGCCAGGCCGCCCACGGCCATTGCCCCGCTCGTGGTGTTGAACACGGCCACTTTTCCTGTTTCCACGTGCAGGTAGTTCCCCCACGTGCCTTCTTCTTTCCACGTGCGTACGAATGCGTCGGCCAGTTTGCGCACGGCATCTTCCCACTCGGGCCGGATGCGGTCGCTTTTGCCCATCCGCTTCATCAGGTCGAATTGTTTCACCATCCAATAGAGCACGTCGGCATTGCGGCGCGTCACCGCCACGCCCGGCACTACGGCGGCGGCATCGCGGTTGAGCATCGTGCCGTCCGGTTGCAGGATGTCATAGTAATAACCGCTTTTCCCTTTGGCACGAGGCAAGGCGAAGTCGAACGTGCGGGCCACGCGGCGCAGGTGCTCGTCGTCGCCAATGGCAAGCATGGGATAGGTGTTGATGAGTCCGCCAATCCATCCGTACGACATCCAGTCGGCCGTTTCGGGGCGGTAGAACTCCACACTGTCTTTTTGGTAATAGCGTGCGTCGATGTTCCGGTCCATGATGGACAACACTTCGCTCATCGGCACGAGGTGGCGTGGGGCGGCGCATCGGATATGGCGTTTGCGGTCGTGCATGAAGTGGCCGAGCAGTTGCGGCACGTCGTGGCAGGGATAGCTGAGGCGGGTCACGCGGATGGTGATTTCGTCTCCCTTGCGTATCGCGAGGCCGCGGTCCGGACTGGGGCTGAAGCCGATGAACTCCGGCTTTTTCTCCCTCACGCCGGGCGCACTGATGACGAACGAGGCCATGCTGCGGTCCGGAGCCTCTTCCACTATCAGTGCGTGGTCTATGATTTGTCCGTCCCGTTCGATTCCCTGGTCGGTCAGGAGGAGAACACCTTCTTGCTTTTGCCGGTCGAGGAATGCGATGACCGGAGTGGCGGCGTTGCATACGCTCACCTCCAAACGGGAGGAGCTGCCGAAATCAGGCGAAAGCTGCGGGATGGGGTTGGAGGTCAGGGCCAGGTCCGGACGGTCATAATCCGACGGGTCGAGCCCCGTGGCGTAATTGCGGTTCACGATGCGTTGGCGGTTGCCGTTGTAGACGGAAGCCGGAATCATCACGTAATTGTCGCTCGTCCAACGGTAGCGGTCGAAAGCCACGGCCACACCGGATTCAGGCATGTCTTTTAAAGCCTTGAAGCGGAACGTGAACAGTTCGCCGTCCTGCACCTTTTGTTTTTCCGTGCGGACTTCCCATTCGGGGTTTCTGCCGTCTATGGGCGTGCGGCTAACTAACCGTTCTTTGTCGTAACGGCATCCCAATAATCGGATTTCGCGGTTTTCCTCCGGCGTTGCCGGAAGCCATTTCTGTGCTTGCAGGCACAACGGGCATAGCAAGAGGTATCCCGTTAAAAGTTTCTGTTTGATCATCATCGGATGGATTTGAAATGAGAATCGTGTTTTCGGTCGCAAATTTATCATATTTCCTCTCTCCCTCCAAAAAATCTGAAAGATAGTTTTGCCTGTATGGAATGGCTTCACTTGGGGGTATAGTGCTGACAAAATGTCAATCAAAGCACTTTTGATAGAGCTGTTAAATGCCATAAATAGAAACGAAATGTTAATAGGACACCGGATGAAATGTTTCTATGCCGCATTTCTTTCATTTTTTTACGCTTTTTTGCTTGCCGCTTTCAGCCAAATGATTTTTCATTCGGCTGAAAGCGATATTTTTTTCTGCGCAGAAAAAAATAAAAACCTCCGCAAATGGGTCGGAAACAAAGAAGATTCCGTGGTGGAAGCATCATGGAAAAGCTCTTTTTCGAGCTATTTCACGACGATGGGCGTACAAGGAACTAATGACAAGATGTAAAGTGAATGTGGGTAAAAGATGACCGCTTAGCCGTAAATGTCCGCAGGATTTGGGCTTTGCCGTGAGGCCGAGTCGGTATGAATCCCGAGTGAGTGTCTTTCTGTTCCGGTGCCATCGTGCGAGAATGCATCGTGGGGAGCTGTTTGTCTTTTAGGAGGGAAATGGCGCATTCTCGCATGTGTGTCTTTTGCATTTTGACATTTTGTTTTTATGTGGCTTTTCGTTCAAAATGGGGTGCCGTTTCGTTCAATTTCATGAATACGTTTTCGGGCAGGAGTGGTATGGCTTATCTTTGTAAGTAGTGGGAGCCTTCCGGATTTTAACGAGTGGCATGGCTTGGGCTTTTTGTGGTGTAGCAAATTTTTTTGAATATGTTACATCGCATGTAATTCGAGTTGTTTTTTAGGCTCGTTTGTGGGTGAAAACTATATATTTGCAACGTTTACGGAATATAAACTTTAAGGAAAACCGGAAAAACATGAATGAATCAAATCAAACATTTGCAGGAATGACCCGTTATCGTTGGGTCGTGTGTTCCATGTTGTTTCTGGCTACGGCCATCAACTACATGGACCGTCAGGTTTTATCGCTGACGTGGAAGGATTTTATTGCGCCTGAATTCGGGTGGAACGACACGGACTATGGGCTTATCACGGGGTGTTTCTCCATTGTGTACGCCATAGCCATGTTGGTCGTCGGCAAGTTTATCGACAAGGTAGGTGCGCGGCGCGGTTATTTGTGGGCCATAGGGCTGTGGTCGGCCGGGGCGTGCCTCCATGCCTTTTGCGGGATTGCCACTAACGGGCTGTTGGGTGGCGAGTGGCTGACGGATTTCGCGGGGGCGCGGCAGAACCTGGCTACGTTGCAGACGGTGGGGGACGGTGTGTGGACCGTGGCCACTGTCAGCGTCTGGCTTTTTTTGGCAGCCCGCTGCGTGTTGGCCATTGGCGAATCCGGAAATTTTCCGGCAGCCATCAAGATTACGGCAGAATATTTTCCGAAAAAGGACCGTGGGTTCGCTACCAGTGTGTTCAACAGCGGGGCACAGATTGGTGCCTTGCTTGCTCCTTTCGTCATACCTTTGCTGGCCCGTTGTTGGGGTTGGGAGATGTCCTTCCTCTTGGTGGGTGCCGTGGGCTTCGTCTGGATGGGCGTTTGGGTGTATGTGTATGATGCGCCGCAGAAAAGCAAGCGTGTCAATGCTGCGGAACTGGCCTACATTGAGCAGGATTCCGCCGCCGATGCTCCTTTAGCCGAAGGTACGGATGAGGCTCGTCCGACGAGGGGTATCGGCATTTGGAAGTGCCTGACTTATCGCCAGACATGGGCTGTCGTGGCCGGACGTTTCCTGCCCGATGGCGTGTGGTGGTTCTTCCTCTTTTGGGCACCGGCTTACGTGCATGATGTCTACGGATACAGTTCGGACTCCACGACGGGCATGTTACTCATTTTCACCCTCTATCTGATTTCGATGCTTTCCATCGTGGGGGGCTATTTGCCCACATGGTTCGTGGGGCACAAGGGTATGAACCCTTATGCCGGACGCATGCGCGCCATGCTTATTTATGCCTTCTTTCCCCTTATCGGCTTGGTGGCCCAGCCTTTGGGGAGTTGGTCGTATTGGTTTCCCATCGTGATAATCGGCATCATCGGGGCGGCGCATCAGAGTTGGAGCGCGAATGTCTATTCCGTGGTGGGCGACATGTTTCCCAAATCCGCCGTGGCCACAGTGACGGGTATTGGTGGTATGTCGGGCGGTATCGGTTGTTTGCTGTTCAACATGTGTTCCGGTATGTTGTTTACCTATTCCAAGGAAACGCAGATGGAGTTTTTAGGCTTCCGGGGTATCGAAGCCGGTTATATGATAGTATTTATGGTGGCGTCGTTAGGGTATCTGTTGAGTTGGGTCATCATCAAACTCTTGGTGCCGCGCTACCAGTTGATTAAAGAATAGGAGACAAGAAACATGAAACCATTTATGGACAAGGATTTCCTGCTCGGGACGGATACCGCGCGGGAGCTTTATCACGGGCATGCCGAACGTTTGCCTGTCATTGATTACCATTGCCATCTCGACCCACGGATGGTGGCGGAGGACTACCGCTTCCGTTCCATTACGGAATTGTGGTTGGGGGGAGACCATTACAAGTGGCGTGCCATGCGCACTAACGGGGTGGACGAACGTTACATTACGGGCGATGCTTCCGATTGGGAAAAGTTTGAAAAATGGGCGGAGACAGTACCCTATACCTTGCGCAACCCGTTGTACCACTGGACGCATCTGGAACTGCGCACGGCTTTCGGCATCGACAAATTGTTGAACCCCTCAACGGCTCGCGAGATTTACGAAGAATGCAACGAGAAACTGGCACAACCTGGGTTTTCCGCACGTGGGCTGATGCGGCATTACCATGTGGAAACAGTATGCACCACCGATGACCCGGTGGACAGTTTGGAATACCATATCGCCGCGAAAGCGAGCGGTTTTGAGATCCGGATGCTCCCGACGTGGCGACCGGACAAAGCGATGGCCGTGGAGAGTCCCTCGTCATTCCGCGACTATGTGGGGCGGTTGGAGCAAGTTTCCGGGCAGACCATTTCCTGTTATGCCGATTTTGTCGGAGCATTGGAAGCACGTCATGACTTCTTTGCCGCACAAGGCTGCCGTCTTTCAGACCACGGGCTGTCGGAATTCTATGCAGAAGATTATGTGGAAAACGACATTAAGCGGTTGTTTGACAAGGTATATGGCGGTACGCCTTTGGACGGTGCGGAATGTGCCCGTTTCAAGTCGGCCATGTTGGTGGAGTTTGCCCGGATGGATGCCGAAAAGGGATGGACACAACAATTCCATTACGGGACGATACGCAATGCCAACAGTCGGATGATGCGTCTCGTGGGGCCGGATACGGGTTTCGATTCCATCGGCGAGTTCAATACCGCCCTCTCCATGGCACGGTTCCTTGACCGCTTGGACAGCCGTGGCATCCTCCCCCGAACCATCCTCTACAACCTGAACCCGGCGGCCAACGAGATGGTGGCCACGATGATTGGTAATTTCCAGGACGGGAGCGTGCCGGGCAAGATACAGTTCGGTTCGGGATGGTGGTTCAACGACCAGAAGGACGGGATGGAGCGGCAGATGAACGCCCTTTCCGTGCTCGGCCTGTTGAGCCGTTTTGTAGGGATGCTGACCGACTCGCGGTCGTTCCTTTCCTACCCGCGCCATGAATACTTCCGCCGCACGCTCTGTAACCTTTTGGGGCGTGACGTGGAGAAGGGCGAGATGCCCGTAGGCGAAATGCCGCGCATCCGGCAGATGGTGGAAGACATCTGCTATTACAATGCCAAAAACTATTTTAGGTTCTAAAGAAAAGAAGATATGGAAAAAACTTGGAGATGGTTCGGGAAGAAAGACAAAATCACGTTGTCCATGTTGCGCCAGATTGGCGTGGAAGGCATCGTGACGGCTTTGCATGACATCCCGAACGGGGAAATCTGGCCTTACGAGGCAGTGGCGGAAATGCGGGACTATGTCGCAGCGGCCGGTCTGCGTTGGTCGGTGGTGGAAAGCCTTCCGGTGAGTGAAAGCATCAAGTATGGCGGTCCTGACCGTGACCGCCTGATAGAGAACTATATCGTGAGCTTGGCCAATCTGGGCAAGGCCGGTATCAAGACGGTGTGCTACAACTTCATGCCCGTGCTCGACTGGGCGCGTACCGACTTGGAATATCCGAATGCGGACGGCACGTCGTCGCTTTATTTCGACCGTGCGGATTTCGCCTATTTCGATTGTTGCATCCTGAAGCGAGAAGGGGCGGAAACCGATTACGGGGCAGACATCATGGAACAGGTGGAACGGAAGAAAGCTGTGATGACACCGGAGGATGACCATAAACTGGTGGAAAACATCATCATCAAGACGCAGGGGTTCGTGAACGGTAATATCAAGGAAGACGATGAGAAGCCGGTGGAAATCTTCCGCGAGCTGCTCGGCCTGTATAAAGGTATAGACCGTGATGCCTTGCGCGAGAACATGCGTTATTTCCTCTCCGCCGTCATGCCGGTATGCGAGCAATACGGGGTGGACATGTGCGTGCATCCCGACGATCCTCCCTTGCAGATACTGGGGTTGCCACGCATCGTGACGTGCGACGAGGACATCACTTGGTTCCTGAACGCTGTGGACAACCCGCACAACGGGTTGACGTTCTGTGCCGGTTCGTTGAGTGCCGGAGCGCACAATAATGTGCCGGAACTGGCACGCAAGTATGCTTCTCGCACGAAATTCGTGCATCTGCGCAGCACGGACGTGCTGCCCGGCGGCAATTTCAAGGAAGCTTCCCATCTGGCCGGACGTGCGGGCATCATTGATTTGGTACGCACGTTCCAAAAGGAGAATCCTTCCTTGCCGATGAGGGTAGACCATGCTCCTCTGATGTTGGGCGACGAGAAGATGGGGTACAATGCCGGTTACTCTTTCCACGGGCGCATGTTGGCCCTTGGGCAGATGGAAGGGGTTATGGCAGTAGTGAACCGTGAGATAGCGGAAGGAAAAATTTGAAAATGGATAAAGGTTAAAAATAAACGGACATGAAGAATTTATTTGATATTCAAGGACAAGTGGTGGTCGTTACCGGCGGTACGGGTGTGCTAGGCCGGGAAATCGGGGAGTACCTTGCCCTGCAAGGTGCCAAGGTGGTACTGATGGGGCGTAATGAAGAGACCGGCAAACAGATAGCGGATGATATTTGCGGAAAAGGCGGCGAGGTGATGTTTCTGAAAACGGATGTGATGAATCCGGTCGTAGTGGAGCAGAACCTGCAAGACGTGTTGTCGGCCTACGGCAAGGTGGATGCCTTGCTCAATGCGGCGGGCGGCAACATGCCGGGTGCCACCATTGCGCCGACCGGGACGTTCTTCGACCTCAAGGTGGAAGAGTTCGAACGGGTGTTGAATGTAAACCTTACGGGAACGGTCATCCCCACGCAGATATTCCTCCGCCCGATGGTGGAGGCAGGAAAGGGCGCGATTGTCAATTTCAGTTCCATGGCGGCTTTCCGTCCCATGACCCGCGTGTGCGGTTATGCGGCAGCCAAAGCGGGCATTTCCAACTTCACGGCCTTCTTGGCCAATGAAGTAGCCACGAAATTCACTTCCGGCATCCGTGTGAACGCCATCGCGCCGGGCTTCTTCCTGACGAACCAGAACCGTGCGCTGCTTACCAACCCCGACGGTAGCCTGACACCGCGCGGCGAGGATGTCATCCGCCAGACACCGTTCAAACGTTTCGGCCGTCCCGAAGAGCTTTGCGGCACGATACACTATCTCATCAGCGATGCCTCGGCCTTCGTTACCGGGACGGTGGCCGTGGTGGATGGGGGCTTCAATGCCTTTGCCATGTGACGGTTCTTCCAGTCCGTTCTGTTTCAAGCAGAGCGGACTTCTATGAATTTAACTTTAAATTGTGTGTGATGAAAAAGTCTCTTAGGATTTCCGCTCATCTTCTATTGCCTTCTCTATTGTGCTGTGTGGCTATATTTTTTAATTCATGTGATTTGCGATTAAATCAAGCCTTGGAGCGAGCCGGAAGTAACCGTATGGAACTTGAAAAAGTGTTGGAACATTTCGAAAGTGAGAAAGACGGCTTCAAATATGAAGCGGCCAGATTTCTCATTGAAAACATGCCTTTTCATTCTACATGTGTAGGTCCGGCAACTCGGCTATACGATTCGTTGTATTTAAAAACGGCTATGGAGCCGCTCAACGACAGGACAAATTATTTCAACCGGCATGCGATGGCTGTTGATGATTCCCAAACCAGGATGGTGGCAGATATAACGGCAGTAAGAGCAGGCTATCTCATCAAAATGATAAATTATGCCTGTGACGTATGGAGGAATATGGGTTGGAACAGGGAATATGACAAGACCGTTTTCTTTGAGTACGTACTTCCTTACAGGCTGAACAACGAGTTGCTGAGTGATTGGCATGAGGGAATCGAAGAGGAGTTTCCTTTATTGAAGAAGAATGATATAATTACTCGCCGGGGATTGCAATATGAAGCTGAAAACGGACACCTTCTATCTTCCGGCATAAAAGAAGCTGACGGTGCGTCGTGTCATAGGTGTGCTACGCTTTGTTCTGTTCAATCGGAGGTTGCCTTTAATGTCGTTTCCAACAATGATGCGAAGAAGCGCCTAATTATGAGATATGCCACTATGGCACAAAATCTTACTGCTCTTTTAAAAGTCAATGGAGAGGTTGTCGATACATTGAATTTGGCCAAAACACGTAACATGGATACTTTTGTTGAAAAGTGGTTTAATAAGGCGTTTAATATAAAGAAAGGCGCGAATGTGGTAACTCTTTGTAACCCGTCTGGTTTATTGGATTTGGATTATGTACAGTTTAGTTCGGTTGAACCTTATCCAGACAGAGGGCAAACAGACTTTTCTACGGATTATTATTATGTCAGTAATAAGCAAACTCATAACTATATCACCTTTGATTTTTCACAAGGTTCAAAATTGTCAGGAATAGAGCTTTACCCCTTGTCTGAAAGCGACAGTACCCAGTTGCTTCGGTTGGATTATCAAGGATACCTGTTATGGAAAATACATTCTTGTATAAAGGACTCTATAGACCGATGTCTTGAGGTTAAATTCGGTACACCAGAAACATTATGCCCATACTCCGTGGTTTCACAAGGATATTCTGTTTTGCGTCCATTTCAAAATTGGGCTATAATTCCGGTTGGTGGTGGTTATTTCCGTATTATGAATAAACATACGGGAATGTATCTCGACTCAGAGAAAGACATGCAATCCGGTGTGGAATATCTGGTACAGGCTCCATATTCTGAAGAGGATACGCAAAAATGGTGTTTTGAAAAGTGCGGAGGACGTGAACACTCCAATCCTGTTTATTCTATTGGTTCGGCCATTTCGGAAGCTATTCGTGTTTATGACGTGGCACATCAGTTTGAATTCTATACGAATAATGGTTTGCTTTCACCTAAAGGGTACACCTTATTTAAGGCAAAGTCCGGGAAATGTTTGGATGAAGCGGATTTCTCCATCTATTTGTGTCGCCACCTTGGGATTCCTGCGGCAGAAGACTTTGCTCCACAGTGGGGAAACCGGAGCCAAGGGCATTCTTGGAGTGTTATTATTAAGCCGGATGGTAAATCGGTGACGTTTTATGCAGGTAATGTTCCGGGGGATACCGTGCACTATTTCCATCCTTATAAGAAGCCCAAGGTTTTTCGAAGGTGTTTTTCTCTAAATCGAAAGATGGCCGAAGATATGGAGGGTGAGACGGAAGTACCTGTCTTATTTCAGAATCCGCGATATACGGATGTGACGGAAGAATATTGTCCGATATCAGATGTGACTATGAATGTACCCTGTGATTTCGTGGAAAACCATCGTTTGGCATACATCTGTGTGTTCGATAATCACAATTGGGTGCCAGTCTATTATGGTCGGATAAAAGGAGGAAAAGTTACATTTAAATCCATGGGGCGTGACATAGTTTATATGGCAGCTGTTTATGAGAATGGGCAAATAGTGCCGTTCGGTGATCCGTTTCTTCTTAAGAAAGACGGAAAAATTATGAGTCTCAAGGCTGATATACATAAATGTCAAACCATGGAACTGGTGCGTAAATATCCTTTTATGGGAGCGGAGGATTTTTTTAATTTCCGTATGGATGGAGGACAGTTTCAAGGTTCCAACCATTCTGATTTTTCTGATAGTACTGTTTTCTATATCCACAAAGGAATTACGGATGGGAACTGGTATGATATTCCTGTCAAAGATGATAGGACATACAAATATTTACGCTATATCGGAGGAAAAGGCTCGTATTGCAATATCAATGAACTTGTCTTTTTTGACAAAGGCGGGAAGAAAGTCATTGGGGAAATTATCGGGTCGGAGGGAGAAGCTTGGGCCAGAAAAGAAAATGTTTTCGATGGCAATATCCTTACAGGGTTTTGTGCCAAAAGTCCAGATGGAAATTGGGTCGGCCTTAAACTGCCATCGGGGACCCGAATATCCCGGTTGCGCTTTATTCCACGTAATGACGGTAACTGTATAGAGGTAGGGGATGACTATGTCTTGTATTGTTGGATGGAAAGTCGTTGGAAGGAACTTGTCCATCAAAAAGCCAAGGGCAACGAACTTTGCCTTACAGGTATACCTAGTGGAGGGCTTTATCTTCTGAAAGATTTGACCAAAGGTTCAGAAGAACGTATATTTTCATATGAGAATGGTTTGCAAGTGTGGTGGTGAAAGTTGTTTAGAAGCGTGAAAGATAATTTTCGTGCAATAGTTGCCTGACCAAACAGGTAAAAAGGGCGGAATCCGAAAAGCTAGAGTAGGAAGAATTTTAAAAAGTTAAAAAATGAAATTTTCAAAAGCGGCTGTACCTCTATGTGCAATAGTGGCAGCAAGTGTCACCTTTATGGTGGGCTGTAATGATGATTCGGATTTTTTTGATGAACCGGCAGGTCTTGATGTCAATCAGACAGTTCCTTTGTTTAAAAGGAATTCTCAGTTTGATATAACGACAGGAAATCAATTGCCTCCCAGTACTTTTGATGTTCCAAAAGAGGAGGACGAATGTATGCTTAATGCGATTCTTCAAATTGCAGTAGACAAGAAAAAGAAAGTTTTTGGACGTACCATAGGTAGAGATGCACAAGGTAATATTTATACTGCAGCTCAGGCTTATGCTGAAGTGAAGAAATTTGCAATGGAGTATAAAAAGGTTGATGGAAACGGAAACGTGGACGCGAATTATCAGCCGTATACGGGTGGTGCAATGAAACCTTCTTTGGCAGCGGAGATTGGTCGGCAAAGTGGTATTCTCAAGGGGGAGATATTGTCTTTTGATTCTTATGAAGAAATGCAGGCTCATGTTTCTACTTCGGAATGGAAAAAAGCACATCCTGGTGGCACGTATATTATTAATTCTAATAGTGAACAGCATGCAAGTATTTGTACAGGAGTAAATAAAAATGGTATTATTAGTATTAAATCGGCAGAGAATGGACGAAGTAAAATGAATCCCGACAAGTATGATTATACTGGATTTTCTATTATATATTAGATAGAATAAAGCCCAGTGAAAATATAGCAAACGCTATTAAATGTAGGTTTGAAACAAAAACGGTAGAAGATGTTATTATATGTTAATGGTGTAGGAGCTTGCTTGTAGCTCCTATACTTCATTCAAAGCATGCGTATGGAAAAAAGAATATGGTTTTTTATAGCACTTATGTGGGGCTGCATGTCATTGATACATGGTAGACCCAAGTTTATAAAGGGTGGATTCGAGTTTGAGGTTTTATATGACGGGAGTGTGTTGGTATCCAGGGCACGTACTGTTTACAAATCACAAGAACCTATGGAGAAGGAATTTCACATTCCAGCTTCGGTAGAGCACGAGGGGAAGACTTACAAGGTACAAGGCGTGGCACCGGATGGGTTTTCCGGTTGTGCGGAAATACGTCATTTGGTAGTAGATGAAGGAGTGTCTACGTTTGGTGACAATGCTTTTGGTGCTTGCATCAATCTTGAAACGGTGAAGCTTCCGGCTTCGGCGGGTTATGGACGTCATATGTTTGTCGGTTGTCGGAACCTTAAATCCATTGTGGTAGATCCGGATAATGATTTCATAGATTCGAGAGACTGTTGCAATGCCATCATAGATACAGAACTTGACAAACTTGTTGTTGCATGTCCGGCTGCGACTGTTCCTTCCAGTGTGAAGTCCATTGGGGAGGAAGCTTTTGCTTATTGTCATGGCATGAAGGAAATTAGAATCCCTGAAGGAGTTCGCGAAATAGGGAAATGGGCTTTTGACGGATGTGTGGATTTGGAACATGTTATTCTCCCTCGGTCACTTAAGAGCATAGGCGAAGCTGCTTTTTGTGGATGTGAATCCTTGAAATCTTTGTATATACCCGAAAATGTTGAGCAGATAGATGCGGGAGAATATCCAGGATTGTTTTGGGGATGTCACAGTTTGTCTTCGGTTGTTGTAGACCGGAAAAACTCGTTTTATGATTCTCGCCGGAATTGTAATGCAATTATAGAGACCGGTAGTTTGAAGTTGATAGCGGGATGTGCTGTTTCCCGGCTTGTGGAAGGTGTGGAATGTATCGGAGGATATGCTTTTGCCGGAACGCAGATTCGTGAAATTCATATTCCCGAAAGCATGACATTGTTTTCTGTGAATGCTTTTGATAGTTGTGATGCTTTGTCCAGAATAACAGTGCATAAGGATAACCCTGTGTATAGTTCACCAGACAGTTGCAATGCCATTATCAGGAGAGATTCTGCGGTTCTTGTTTTAGGATGTGCGGCTTCTTCTATTCCCAATGGTGTGAAAAGGATTGGCAAATCGGCATTCTCGGCAAAGCCGTTATTGAAAAACATACTTTTCCTTCCGGATGGTTTGGAGGCTATCGAAGATGGTGCATTTGCTCGTTGCCCAAATCTTTTTGAAGTTGTTATACCTCACTCTGTAACATCCATAGGAGAGTTTGCATTTACACAATGTCCCCAACTGGCCATTGTGCAAATGTCGGGAGGTGTGAAAGAACTGCAAGAGTATGTGTTTATGAATTGCAACAAACTTGCTGTCATAGATTTTCCTGAAGGGATTTCTGTCATCCGTAGCTATGCGTTTGATGGTTGCGGCAAACTGAATCACGTCGTCTTTCCATCTTCGCTTACTTTAATAGAGGATGGTGCATTTTCCGGTTGCCCTTGTGAGGAGGATGTAAAAAAGTTGAACTTGCATTAATCGGTTGTTATGAATACAAAGTTTGTACATTACCCCACATTGTTTGTGTGCATGGGGAGCGTGTTTTGCATATCTGCGGCTCATCTTGAACTTGCAGATGCCATACGGCGTTGTTGGACTTGGGCGGCCATTATCGTGGCATCCGGATATTACGGGGGAAGGTTGCTGATTTCCCATACTTTCATAAAACCGTTGCCATTGGACAAGATACTTAAGACATTCTGTTGTGTGGGGATTTTGGAAATAGTATATGCATCGCTTCAACTTTCAGGAATGGTACATAGCTATTTCTGTTTTCATTCCTTTTCCGGAAGTTTTGAGAATCCGGCTGTGTTTGGCATGCTCTTGTCATTTTGTCTGCCTGTCAGTTATTATTATGCTTTGAAGTCGAGTGCAAAAGAGAGTTCTTTTTGGTCGTTAGTGTCTTCACTTTTCTTTTTATTCATTATCCTCTCCGATTCCAGGACGGCCTTACTGTCTTCTCTTTTTGCTCTTTTAATAGTCAGTTATATGGAATTGATGCAAATAAAATCCTTGTTCAGAAAGAAATACTTCTTGTTCGCGTTAATAATTGGGGTGATATTTTTAGTTGGTGTGCTTTATGTGTATAAACCGGAGTCGGCCAACGGGCGGTTTCTGATATGGAGTATTGCCTTGGGAATGATAGCGGATTGTCCGTTTTATGGTTGGGGGACAGGGGGATTCGTCTCGCAATATATGAACAGGCAAGCCGAATATTTCATTTTGAATCCGGATTCTTCTTTCAGCCTTTTGGCCGGAGAAGTCAGCCATCCGTTTAATGAATTTATATTGGTAGCGGTGAACTATGGTATTGCTGTACTTATTGGTGTGCTTGTTTTTATGGGGTTCACGTTGCGTATGATTTTGTGTTCCATGTATCCACAGAGGGGGCTTATGGCAAGTATTTGGGTGGTGTTAAACGTCTGGTGTTGTTTTTCTTATCCTTTTGCAGTTCCGTTCGTATGGCTTATTATATTGTTGCTTTTTTATGTGGCGTATGGGGCATCCGTCAAGTTACATAAACCAAAGCTTGTGTCTATCGGCATATTGTGTATCTGTATTTTTTCTTTTTTTGTTGTTTTTTCTTGTTATAAAAAAGAATTTTATAGGATTCATATTCAGGAGCAGGCTGAATCAAATATCGATGATAAGGTTATGGCGCGATATGCCATTATGTATGAAGACTATAAGGACAATCGCTTGTTCTTATATAATTATGGCGCGTTACTTCACTATACGGGGAAATATGAAGAAAGCCTGAAAGTGCTGAAAGAATGTGCTGTTCGTATGGCTGATTATAATGTAAGGATACTGATGGCTGATGATTTTTTCCATTTGGATATGCCGGATTCGGCTATTAAAGAATATCGTTATGCGCATGCCATGATTCCTTGTCGTTATCTTCCTCTTTATTATGAAATGAAATTATATCAGGAATCTGGTGACGAATATCGGGCAAAGGAACTTGCCAAAATCATCTTGGACAAGGCGAATAAGGTGAAAAAATCGCCAAAGGTAAGGAGTATAAAAAAAGAAGCGGAAGAAATCCTGAGAAAGTAAAAAGAAGGAGTGGCAAAAAATACTAACTACCAATTTTGTTGATAAATTTCTGATAAAAAGATAAGTGTATGAAGAATTTTTTTATGAAATGGTTGATATCTCTTATGGTTGTGATGTGCCAGGTATCTTGCAGTGATACAGAAGAGGTGGATATGGTATCAATGTGTCCAGACAGTGTAGGCACGAGTAAAGTGAGTTTGGTGAAGGAAATGTTGTCAGCTACAGATTCTTCTTTCTTCGCTTCTTTATTACCTTTATTGGAACGGGATCGAGTGATACGCCTTGACAGCCGTGACGATTTGTCTGTGTGGTTACCGGACACGTTGCCAGTGCCTGAGGATTTGGATTTCGAACGGTATACTTATTTGTTGGGGAGCGCGGAACTTTATTCTCCCTCATATTATGTGAAACGTGACACGTTGGTGGAAGTTGGCGAGCACTTTGAATACTTATTTGACTACTTTTATTCCCCTGCCGATACTTCTTCCGTCCGTTTGATTTGTGGGAAATATGCCAAACTTCCGGCATCGTGCGGTGTGTCGCTTTCGGTGAGGAGCGAACGTGGTTTGGGATTGATATACACTACGAATGTTTTAAAGAGTGGTTTGTCGACTCCCGAACTTGATATGGAAGACAAGGAATTTGCTTTGATACGTATGATACCGGATTTCTTAAAGTATGTGACGTGGCCTGAAGCTTGGGACTATACATTCTTTTATACGGTGGATTACAGCCGTTATTCTGTGATACTTTGGAAATACACTGTAGAAAGTGGTGTGTGGGTGAAAGGTTTTAAAGTGGAACTTGTTCCCTTGTCGCCAACCTTGTACCGCTATGAGGTCACACACGAGTTCTATCCGTCTTTGATTGGTGAGAAAACTACTGCTTATATGGCTTCCGTCATAGACAAGGTTCCTGATAGTGTCACGATAGACTATGTTTTTAATGAAATAAAACCGTGGTGAATTGTAATGGGTATGCGTACTTCAGTTGGTGGCAGTCACCATGGGCCGTAGAATAGCGGGTGGACATCGTGGAATTTGTCTGCAATGAGTTGGCCGTTGGTGTAGAGATGTGTCGCACCGTTACGGTGTACAATGTCAAACAAGTGTCCGCTGCATTCATTCGGGATGTCAACGGTATTTCATTACCCGCTTTTTTATCTTGTAATGTAGAATTGCAGAAACGCTTGTGGCAAATATATGGATAATTTTTGGCCATGCAAAAGAACCCTCCACAAAAGATGTCTCTATGAAAGACAAATCCGCGTGGAGGGTGCTAAAAGAAGTGTGTGGAATATTTACTTGCTATTTTTCATTAAGGCATGGATGCGTCTGGCTTCAGCTTCGGGATAATAATAAACTTCCGTGGCCGGATGGAAAATATAGTTTTCGTATTTCAATAACTGTAACCGGGCAAACTTCTTATCTTCCGACATGAGGATATCCAGTCTGACTGTAGTATTGTCCACCGGAGCTACAGGAATGCATTCGGGAACCCCATTAGCTTCAATGACATGTTGCAATGTATCAAAATATTCCGGAGAATAGTATAGATGGTATTCTTTAATTGTACTGCCGGTAGGAGCATATACGGTTCTGGAGGCATGGCTCAAAATCCGTATCATGCCATAAATGGCCATACTTCCTCCACACGCCATGAAAACGAGCGAAAGGATATTGCTGTCTGTAGTGTGCATCGTAAGGGTAAGCGATACCATGAAAACGCCTATTGTTATAAGTATGCCGGATGAGACAGCGTTACGTGAGTTGAATCTTTTTTGGATATCCTGTTCGTTAGGACGTTGGGCTATAGCTTGATTTTCCATATCTTTTTAATTATAAAATAAAACATAATGAGATAATACACTATTATTCCGGCAAAATGAACCTTTGCCAGTCTGTCTATAAATCGGATAAGGAAATCTCGCTAAATGAGTAGGCGGCATAAAGCGAACACATAGTATTCGCATGAAGGTTGGCAGTAGAATGGGGCTGCCGTTTCGAATTGTTTGCCATTGGTGCTCATTCCGCATAGTGCAGATAATCGTTTTTGGGTGCGGAATGGCAGGTATTGCAAAGTCTGTAAATGGAAATTTTGCAGAGAACGTGTAGGTTGGGCTGTCAATACCCGTGCCCATACGATTTCCGGTGAAATTTCCCCATCGAATAAGACTTGTGACTTTACCGTGTGTAACTCTTGCTGTTTGTGTACATTTTCGGCATATACTTTTTTACTTTCCGAGTGTTGTTCACGGAAAGCGTTCGTATTGGCAGAAATTAGAAATGTAATGGCTGCAAATAGGAATGACAGTATGATTTTTTGAAAATGCTTCATTAATAGTACAAAGATACGCACTCTTTTGTCTTTTGAACAAAAGAGTGGAATCCTTTTAACTTAATTTATGTAGCTGTTGGAGTATAAACACCTCTGTTTATATCCACATCCTGATGCGCCGCATGGCTTCGATGCAGTCTTCGCGCTCGCCGAAAGCCGTGAGGCGGAGGTAGCCTTCACCGTTGGGGCCGAAGCCTACGCCCGGTGTGCCGACTACGTTTACTTCGTATAGCAGTTGCTCGAAAAAACGCCAGGAACCCGTGTTATCGGGTGTTTTCAGCCAAATGTAGGGCGCATTGACTCCGCCATAGACCTTGAATCCGGCAGATTGCAGGCCTTCGCGCATGATGTGTGCGTTTTCCATATAATAGTCGATGGTGGCTTTCACTTGCGCCTTGCCTTCTGCCGTATAGATGGCTTCCGCTCCGCGTTGGGTGATGTAACTCGTGCCGTTGAACTTGGTGCATTGGCGGCGATTCCAGAGTTTGTTGACGGGGACACGTTCGCCCTCCAAGGTGGCGGCTGTCAGTTCTTTGGGTACTACCGTATAACCGCAGCGCACACCTGTGAACCCTGCCGTTTTGGAAAAGCTACGGAACTCGATGGCACAACGTTTCGCACCTTTGATTTCGTAGATGGAGTGGGGAACATCGTCTTCACGGATGTAGGCTTCGTATGCGGCATCGAAGAAAATCAAGGTGTCATTGGCTAAGGCGTAATCCACCCATTTTTTCAGTTCCGTCTTAGTTAGGGTTGTGCCGGTCGGGTTGTTGGGATAACATAGGTAGATGATGTCTATGCGCCGGTCGGGAATTTGCGGGATGAAATGGTTCTCTGCCGTGCAGGGCAGGTAGGTGACATTGCTCCACTTCCCGTCTTCTCCCAATTCGCCGGATCGTCCGCACATGACATTGCTGTCTATGTAGACCGGATAGATGGGGTCGGTCACGCCCATACTGTTGTCCCAACGCAGGACCTCACCGATGTTGCCGGTGTCACTTTTGGCACCGTCGTTGATGAAGATTTCAGTAGGGCTCAGGCTGATGCCGCGAGAAGCGAAATCATTTTTGAGGATGGCTTCAATCAGGAAATCATAGCCTTGCTCTGGTCCGTATCCATGGAATGTTTCAGCCGTGGACATTTCGTCCACGGCCTTATGCATGGCCGTGATACATGCCTGTGGCAGCGGACGGGTCACATCCCCTATACCCAGGCGGATGAGCCTTTTGCCCGGGTGGGTCACTTTGAACGTGTTTATTTTCTTGGCGATGTCCGAGAATAAATAGTTTCCCGGCAGTTTGAGGTAATGTTCGTTTACTAATGCCATAATGCTATGTTGTTTTTATCTATCCATATTTATTGTTCCGTCGAATACTTTTGTGGCAGGACCGGTCATCAGAATCTGGTCGTTTTGCGGTTCGTATTCGATGGTGAGTGTGCCTCCATCCATGATGATGTCGGTCTTGCCTTTGCCACGTCTGGTGAAAGCAGCGGCTACGGCCGTAGCGCACGCTCCTGTTCCACAGGCCTGTGTAATACCTGAGCCTCGTTCCCATACACGCATCCGGACATTCCCGTCGGGTAAGACCTGGGCGAATTCCACGTTGACGCGGTTCGGGAATAGCGGGTGATGTTCCATGGCCGGACCTTCGGAAAGCAAGTCAATAGCAGAAACGTCATGGGTGAAAATCACCAGATGCGGGTTGCCCATGTTTACGGCTGTACCTTCACGGAAAAGATAGCCGTTTCCTAAATCCACGGTACGAATGTCGCACGGAGCCCCCATGTCTACGGTTACCGAATCCACATTCTCGCCTTGTAAATGTAAATATAAGGTTTTTATTCCGGAGAGGGTTTCCAAGGCGATTTCTTTTTTATCGGTAAGTCCGTATTCATACACGTACTTGCCGACGCAGCGGCTAGCATTGCCGCACATCATGGCTTCTGAACCGTCTGCGTTGAAGATGCGCATGCTGAAATCTCCTGTTTCGGAAGGCCCTATCAGGACAAGCCCGTCGCTTCCGATGCCGGTATGTGGTTTGCTCCATTCCTTTGCCAATGCCTCGGGATGCGAGACGGGGTACTTCAGGGTATTGACGTAGATGTAGTCATTGCCAGCCCCCTGCATTTTGGTAAATTCTATTTTCATATTTTCGTTTTCCTGTAGGCATCTTCATGTATTCCGTTTACGGCTCGCCCGCTCGGTTCGTTTTGTCCTTTGAACGAGGTGTCCCAAGCCAAGGCTTCGGCTGTGGAGCAGGCCACACTCGGTACGCTCGGTACGCTTCGGGCTGCGCTGTCGCTCGGGAAATATTCTTCGAAGATGCTACGGTAATAGTATTCTTCTTTGTTCATGGGCGGGTTGATGGGAAACCGTTCCGAGGCATGTGCCATCTGTTCGTCGCTGACGGCCTGTGATGTGATATCCTTCAATGTGTCAATCCAACTGTATCCCACGCCGTCGCTGAATTGTTCTTTCTGCCGCCAGACCACGCTTTCGGGTAAGAGATTGGCGAAAGCATCGCGTACGATTTTCTTTTCAATCGTCTTGCCCGGGCACATTTTGACTGCCGGGTTGAGGCGCATGGCCACGTCGAGAAATTCCTTGTCGAGGAAAGGAACGCGCCCTTCCACGCCCCATGCTGAGAGGGATTTGTTGGCTCGCAGGCAGTCGTAAAGGTACAGTTTGGAGAGCTTGCGCACCGTTTCTTCGTGAAAGGCCTGGGCATCCGGTGCTTTGTGGAAATAGAGGTAACCGCCGAACACTTCATCTGCGCCTTCACCGCTCAATACCATCTTGATGCCCATGCTCTTGATGACGCGGGCAAGCAGGTACATCGGGGTGGAGGCGCGCACGGTGGTCACGTCGTAGGTCTCGATGTAGTAGATGACATCACGCACGGCATCCAATCCCTCTTGGATGGTATAGTTGATTTCGTGGTGTACGGTACCGATGTAGTTGGCAACTTCCTTGGCCTTGGCCAAGTCCGGGGCGCCTTTCAGTCCCACGGCGAAGCTGTGGAGTTGCGGCCACCACGCCGTGGATTGCCCGTCGGTCTCGATGCGGCGTGCCGCAAACTTCCGCACTATGGCCGAAATGACGGAACTGTCCAATCCGCCGGAGAGCAGCACGCCATAGGGAACGTCGCTCATCAGTTGGCGGCGTACGGCAGCTTCCAAGGCATCACGTACGGCTTCTACTTGTATGGGATAGCTGTTTCCACAGTCCGTGACTTTAGTAGCGTTACAGGCGTCATGGGTATAATTGTCCTTCACGTTCGAGTAGTCCATCCAATCACGGGTGTACCAACGCGTCATCTTCCCTTCCTTGCCACAGTAATAATGTCCCGGCAAGAACGGCTCGTATTCGTCGCAGAAACCTTCAAGTGCTTTCAGTTCGCTGGCCAGATATAGGATGCCGTCCTTGTCATGTCCTATATATAAAGGTATGACTCCGATGGGGTCGCGGGCTATCAGGAAGTCGTCCTGTTCTTCGTCATAAAGGGCGAAGGCAAAAATTCCATTCAGGTCTTCTAAGAAATGGATGCCTTTGTCCCGGTAGAGCGCGAGGATGACCTCGCAGTCGCTGCCCGTTTGGAAGTCGTATCGTCCGGTATACTGTTCACGGATTTGGCGGTGGTTGTAGATTTCCCCGTTGACGGCCAGTATTTGTTTACGGTCGGGCGAGAAAAGAGGCTGCCCGCCGCTTTGCGGATCAACGATGGAAAGGCGTTCGTGGCATAAGATGGCTGTCTTGCCACAATAAATGCCACTCCAATCCGGCCCGCGGTGCCGGATTTTCTTAGACATGGACAAAGCCTTTTTTCGTAATTCAGGCGTTTGTTGTTTGAGGTTGAAAAGGGCTGTTATTCCACACATGGCGTTAAAGCTTTTGTTAAGTAAGCGTTGATGTCTTGGGCCGCTTTGCGTCCTCCTGCGATGCAGCGGACTACGAGGCTAGCACCGGTGGCCGCGTCTCCGGCCACGAAAACATTGCTTGCGAATGCCGGCTGTTGGGGCTTGAGGAATCCCATGGCCAACAGCACGAGGTCAGCCTTGAGAGTTTCCTTTTTCCCAGTAGGGCGCATGACGGGACGGCCTCCGTCCGGATTGGGAACCCACTCCACTTCTTCCACTTCCACACCGCAAACCCGGCCGTCTTTCGTGCCGATGAAACGGTTGGAGGTCAGGCACCACTGGCGTGTGCATCCTTCTTCGTGGCTGGAACTGGTCTTTAAGATTACGGGCCATTGCGGCCATGGGGTGGTTGGGTTATGCCCTACCGGAGGTTTCGGCATGATTTCTATTTGCGTGACGTTGGTCGCACCCTGTCGGTTGCTCGTGCCGATGCAGTCGCTTCCCGTATCGCCGCCACCGATGACGACCACATGTTTGCCTTTGGCGTTTATGCGTTCTTCCTTGCCGAAGGTCTGTCCGCCCAAAATCCGGTTTTGTTGGGCTAGCATTTCCAATGCGAAGTGTATGCCTTTGAGGTTACGCCCCGGGATGTCGAGGTCGCGTGCCTGTGGTGTTCCCGTGCAAATACAGTAAGCATCGAAACCTTCGGGCAGGTGTTTCATGTCTACGGGTGAGTTTGTCTTGAAGATGACGCCTTCAGCTTTCATGATTTCTATTCTCCTGTCTATGATGGCCTTGTTGAGTTTAAAGTTCGGAATCCCGAAGCGTAATAATCCGCCCACGCTTTCATCCTTTTCAAATACCGTTACTTCATACCCCATGCGGTTCAGTTGGTTGGCGGCAGCCATGCCTGCCGGGCCGGAACCTACGACGGCCACTTTCTTCCCGTTTCGTGGGTAGGTCTTCGGTTTGACATAGCCTTCGCGGAAAGCTGCTTCGATGATGGCCGCCTCATCCTCACGGATGGTGACCGGGGCATCGATGGCCAGTTTCAGCACGCAGCTTTTCTCGCAGAGCGCAGGGCAGATGCGTCCGGTGAATTCCGGAAAATCGTTGGTTTGGGACAGGATTTCGTATGCTTCTTCCCATTTGCCTTTGTAAAGCGCATCTTGGAACTCGGGCGGACGGTTACCTAAGGGACATGCCCAGTGGCAGAAAGGCACTCCGCAATCCATGCAACGTGAGGCTTGCAGTTTGCGGTCACTGGTGTTCAGGGTCTGTTCCACTTCTCCGAAGTCGTTGATGCGGTCGTGCACCGGGCGGTAGCCGGCTTCCTGCCGCGATATGGTGAGGAATGCTTTAGGGTTTCCCATTTTTTTCTTTATTTTTTGTCGTTTGTCGATTCTGTTAGTAATCCCGTTGTACGTCTGCTATTTTTTGTTGCAGTTTGCGCATTTGCTCTTCTGCCAGTACGCGCTTGTATTCGATGGGTGTGACTTGTATGAACTCGTCTACGTAGTGATTCCAGTCGTCCAACATGGTGAGGGCCAGGCTCGAACCGGTGTAGAGGTAGTGTTGGCGGACAAGTTCATGCAGCTCTTTGCGTGAGGTGGAGTTTTCCAAAAGCGAAAGTTCCACCATTTCCATGTTGCAGAAGTAGTCGAACGTATGGCTTTTGTCCCAAACGTATGCCACGCCCCCGCTCATGCCGGCAGCGAAATTGCGTCCGGTTTCGCCTAACACGACCACGCGCCCCCCTGTCATGTATTCGCAGCAGTGGTCTCCCACACCTTCCACGACGGCGATGGCTCCGGAGTTGCGTACGGCAAAACGTTCGCCGGCCCGGCCGTTGATGTAGACCTCGCCGCTCGTGGCACCATATAGCAGCGTGTTGCCCGCAATAGTGTTCTTTTCCGCATCGAAGTTGGAACGCACGGGAGGACAGACGGAAATCAGTCCGCCGCTCAACCCTTTGCCCAAGTAATCGTTTGCCTCGCCTTCCAGTTTGAAGCAGATGCCGTGGGCTAGGAACGCCCCGAAGCTTTGTCCGGCTGAACCTTTGAATTTCACGTTGATGGTTTGTTCGGGAAGCCCTTCGTTGCCATACCGTGTGGCTACGGCACCTGACAGCATGGCTCCTACGGAGCGGTCGGTGTTGGCGATGGCGTATTCCAGGGATACTTCCTTGCCATGTTCGAGGGCTTCTGTGGCTGAGGCTATGATTTCCACGTCTTTCACGTGGCTGATTTCATGCTTTTGTTCGCATACGTGATGGATGGCCGTATTGCTTTCCACCTTGTGTAATAGTCGGCTGAAGTCCAACAGCCCAATTTTTGTCTCTTTTTCCACAGGCTTAATTTCGATGAGGTCAGTGCGCCCCACGATGTCTTCCAGTCGTGTGAATCCCATTTCTGCCAAGTATTCGCGTACTTCTTCGGCCAAAAAGCGGAAATAATTCACCACATATTTATAGTGTCCTCGGAAATGGCTGCGCAATACCGGGTCTTGGGTGGCGACCCCGACTGGGCAGGCGTTGGTGTGGCATTTGCGCATCATGACGCATCCTAATACGATAAGCACGGTCGTGCCGAAGCCGAATTCTTCGGCCCCGAGGAGGGCCATGCCGATGATGTCGCGCCCTGTTTTGAGTTGTCCGTCGGTTTGCAGGCGTACTTGTCCGCGCAGTCCGTTGAGTACCAAAGTCTGTTGGGTCTCACTAAGACCGATTTCCGGAGAGATGCCCGCATAACGCATGGATGACGCAGGCGAAGCACCCGTTCCACCTTCCGCGCCCGAGATGACAATCAGGTCGGCCTTGGCCTTGGCCACTCCGGCGGCTATCGTGCCGACCCCACTTTCGGCTACCAGTTTTACGCTGATTCGAGCTTGTGGGTTGACATTCTTCAGGTCGAAAATCAGTTGTGCCAAATCTTCGATGGAGTAGATGTCGTGGTGGGGCGGGGGAGAAATCAGGGATATGCCCGGAATGGAGTGGCGCGTTTTGGCAATCACCTCATCCACTTTGAAACCCGGAAGTTGGCCACCTTCCCCCGGTTTGGCACCTTGTGCTACTTTGATTTGTATCTCTTCGGCATTGGCGAGGTATTCGGTCGTGACACCGAAACGTCCGGATGCCACCTGCTTGGTCTTGCTGCAAAGAGGGATGCCTTCGTATGTCTCATGGAAACGGGCGTTGTCTTCCCCGCCTTCTCCCGTATTGCTTCGGGTGCCAAGCTCGTTCATGGCCAATGCCAGGGCTTCGTGGGCTTCCTTGCTGATGGCACCGAACGACATGGCACCGGTGACGAAATGCTTGACGATGTCCTCCACGGGTTCTACCTTGTTGATGTCGACGGGGTTACGTTTGAACCCGAAGAAATCACGCAGGAATATCGGCTGTTTTTTCCCGTCCACCATCTTCGTGAATTCCTTGAATTTCTTGTAACTGCCAAGGCGCGTGGCGATTTGCAGGGCTGATATGGTTTCAGGATTCCAGGCATGTTGCTCGCCATCTTTGCGGAAAGAGAACAGTCCGGTATGGGGCAAGAGGTGTCCGGGTTCTGTGAGCCGGAAACCGGCATCGTGGAAAATGGTATAGTCTTTTGCGATTTCCTCCAACCGTATGCCACCGATGGTAGAGGCCGGCGTGCCGAAATAGGTTTTCAGTAATTCCTCACTGAGTCCGACAGCTTCGAATATTTTGGCACCTCGGTAAGAACGTATCGTGCTGATGCCCATCTTGCTCATCACCTTGTACAATCCTTTGCAGATAGCCTTGATGTAGTTTTTCTCTGCTGTTTCGTAATTCATCTGTATTTCGTGTCGCTTGACCAAATCGTCTAATACGGCAAAAGCTATATAGGGATTGATGGCACTTGCCCCGTAACCCAACAGCAGGGCCGCGTGCATGACCTCACGGATTTCACCGCTTTCGATAATCAGTGCGGTCTGCACACGTTTTTGTACGGAAATCAAATGGTGGTGTACGGCACTTACGGCCAACAGCGAGGGGATGGCTGCGTGTCCGGCATCCACTCCGCGGTCGGACAGGATAATGTAGTTCACTCCTTCGTCGACGGACGCTTCCGCTTGCTTGCATAAGGTGGACAAGGCTTCTTGCAAGGCAGCCTTCCCTCCGTGCACGTCGAACAGGATGGGGAGCTTCACGGTGTTGAACCCCTTGTAACGTATGTTGCACAGGATATCCAACTGGGTGTTGGTCAATACAGGATGAGGCAAGCGTACCATTTTGCAGTGTGCCTCGCTCGGCAACAGGATGTTCATACCCACGGCACCGATGTACTCGCTCAGCGACATGACCAGTTCCTCGCGGATCGGGTCGATGGGAGGGTTGGTCACTTGGGCAAACTGTTGGCGGAAATAGTTGAACAGCAGTTGAGGCTTGTCGGAGAGCACGGCCAACGGGGTGTCGTTCCCCATGGAAGCGGTCGGCTCCGCTCCGTTCGTTGCCATCGGGATGAGCGTGCGTTCGATATCTTCGCGCGTATAGCCGAAGTTACGCAGCTTGCGACTGTAGTCCTCCACATTGTTTTCAACTTTCCGCCCACTTCGCAGCGTGTCCAGTTCTATACGGTTCGTGGAGAGCCATTGCTGATAGGGCTTAGCAGCAGCCAACTGGACTTTCAGTTCCCCGTCATAGTATATTTTTCCCTCTTGGGTGTCCACCAAGAGTATTTTGCCCGGTTGCAACCGTCCTTTTTCCTTGATGTCCCCCGGCTCGAAGTGGATGGTGCCTGCCTCGCTGGCCACGACCATCATGTCGTTCCGCGTTATCAGGTAACGGGCAGGGCGCAGGCCGTTGCGGTCGAGCATGCCTCCGGCATAGCGTCCGTCACTGAAGAGCAGGGCGGCCGGGCCGTCCCACGGTTCCATCAGGATGGAGTGGTACTCATAGAAAGCCTTCAGGTCTTCGCTGATAGGGTTCTTGTCGTTGAAGGATTCCGGCACCAACATGGCCATGGCGTGGGGCAGGCTCAGGCCGGACATGACGAAGAATTCCAACACGTTGTCCAACGAGGCACTGTCGCTCATGCCGGGTTGGATGATGGGCCTGATTTGTTTCACGTTGCCAAGCGTGGGTGTGGAGAGCACGCTTTCCCGTGCCTCCATCCAAGCTCGGTTGCCCCGTATGGTGTTGATTTCACCGTTATGCGCCAACAGGCGGAAAGGCTGCGCCAGGCTCCAGGTCGGGAAGGTATTGGTGCTGAATCGGGAATGCACGACGGCCAACCCACTGGTGAAGTACGGTTGGGTCAGGTCGGGGAAGTATTCCCTCACTTGTACGGACGACAGCATTCCTTTGTACACGATATTCTTGCTCGACAGGGATACGATATAGAAATCTTTGTGATGTATGCGGTTCTCAATCCTCTTCCTTATTATATATAGGGTGCGTTCCAAGTTCTCCGTATCAGTGGAACCGGTGATGAATACTTGCTTGATGCTTGGTTCCGTGCCCAATGCGTCTTTTCCAAGGATAGACGAATTGACCGGCACGTTGCGCAAGTGCATCAGGTTCAAGCCTTCCCGTTCTATCTCCTCAATCATGATGCTTAGCATGTGGGATTGCTCCTGCCCGTCCTTGGGCAGGAAGACAAGCCCTGTGCCGTATTTTCCTTTTTCCGGGACGGGGATGCCTTGCAGGAGGATGAATTCATGGGGGATTTGGAGCATGATGCCTGCCCCGTCGCCCGTCTTGTTGTCGGCGCCTTCCGCCCCCCTGTGCTTCATGTTTTCCAACACTTTAAGGGCAGAATCCACTAATTCATGGGATTTGTTGCCGTGTATGTCCACAATCATACCTACTCCGCATGCGTCATGTTCGTTCGAGGCGTCGTACAATCCACTTGCCTTGTGGATGTGCTTCTTTGCATCTTTAATGCCGTTATATTTGATAAAAGGATTTTGTTTTTCTTGTTTCATAATCTATATGCGATATTATTTTGTTGTATCGTGACGTTTTGTTTTGCAAAAGTACTAATTGATTGCCAAAATGCAATGGGGCGTAATCCGGTTTTTCTTGAGAAAAAGAAAAGATATTTTTCAAAACTGATGATTCGGATAAAATTTATGCAAAATAGTTACGAATAGGTATGAAAATGGTTGTTTTGTTTTTTAGATTACAACCTTGCTGTTGTCCTTATAAAAATACAATGGATTTGGTGAGGTTGGCTCCTTTTCAAACTGCTGAAAGAGAAAGGTAGAAAAAGGAACATGTGGGAAAAAATATCCCGCCTCAAAACCGAGGCGGGATACCAACACAAAAACTAAACTAAACTAAACTTTTAACTAAGCTATCTTAAAGTTTCACAACTTTATATCCTTTACGTTTCAAAGATAGTTATTCCTTCGGCCGCATCCAAATAGAATCTGCGAAATAACTGCTTTTTTCTACGAATCCGGATATTTTTCTCCGTTGCAATTATAAATGCGTGGTTTTGTTGAGCAGGTAATAATCCAGAATCGTCATGGCCGCCATAGCTTCTACCACAGGTACCGCACGAGGAAGTACGCAGGCATCGTGCCGTCCGCGAGCTTTTATGATCGTCGGGGTTCCGTCCAGTGTTACGGTTTCCTGTTCCATCAGGATGGTAGCGACTGGCTTGAAAGCCACCCTGAAATAGATGTCTTGTCCGTTGCTGATTCCGCCTTGTATGCCTCCGCTATTGTTGGTGCGTGTTCCGATGGTTCCATTTTTTGCTATGAAGACATCATTTTGTTCACTTCCCCGTTGGCTTACTCCGGCAAACCCTCGTCCGTATTCGAATCCTTTTACGGCGTTGATGCCCAACATGGCACCTCCCAATGCAGCATGGAGTTTGCTGAAAGCCGGTTCACCCAACCCTATGGGGCAATGGCGGATTACTCCCGTGATGATACCTCCGATTGTATCTCCTTTTGCTTTGACTTCCGAAATGAGGCTTTCCATGGCAGCGGCTTTTTCCGTATCCGGGCAACGTACATCGTTCGTTTCGATTTGTGCCGGGTCGTAATGCGTATAATCGTGTTCCAAAGCTATGTTACCCACTTGTGAGGTATAGGCATAGATTTCCACTCCGATTTGTTTGAGAGCCAGTTTTGCCAAGGCACCGCCCACGCAACGTGCTATGGTTTCACGTGCCGAAGAACGTCCTCCACCCGTATGGTCACGCAAGCCGTATTTTTGAGTGTAGGTGAAATCGGCATGTGATGGTCGGTACAGGTTGCGTATGTTGTCGTAATCATTGGAATGTTGGTTGGTGTTGCGTACCAGGAAGCCGATAGGGCACCCGGTAGATTTGCCTTCGAACACTCCGGACAGCAGTTCCACCTTGTCCGCTTCTTTGCGGGGAGTCGTGATTCTGCTTTGTCCCGGCCGACGACGGTCCAGTTCGCGTTGTATGAAGTTCTGGTCGATGTCGATACTGGCCGGAAATCCGTCGATGATTCCGCCTATTCCAGGCCCGTGGCTCTCCCCGAAAGTCGTCAGCCGGAATATGTTACCGAATGTATTGCTCATGTCTCACCCTTCCGATATAAAATATACAGATGCCGTTTTTTAATGGCAATGTCCGCATCCGCAACTCTCTTCGTGATGGTGCCCGTCACAGCCGCAATCGTCTCCGCAACCTCCACCACAACTGTCGCATCCGCATCCGCAACCTCCTTCGCCGCTCAGCATGTTGAGCATGCCTTGTATTTCGTCTTTTGTCGCATCGCGGTTTTCAGTGACTTCACCGATGAAGTTCAATGCTTTTCCGGCTAAGGGATGATTCAGGTCTACGGTTACGGTATCTTCTTTCACGTCTGTGATTGTTCCGTTAAAACGTGCTCCGTCTGCATTCATCAAGGGTACCACGCTTCCCGGATAAATATGCTCTTTGTCAAAATGTCCGTTTATTTTGAATACATCTTTGTTCAGTTCCAGTACGCGTTCCTGTTCATACTCACCGTAAGCTTCTTCTACGGACAGTGTGAAATTGAATTTCTCTCCTTTCTGTAACGGTTTGATTTGTGCTTCAAAAGCATCTAAAGTTGTGCCCATATCCGAAATAAACTGGAAAGGGTGCTCAATAGGAGCTTTTTCCACTAATTCTTTTTTCCCGTCGAAATCCGTATAGAGTTCGTATGCGACGGTGATGTACTTGTTGGGTGTCGTATCCATATATATCCTATTATTAATGATAAAGAGTTGCAAAGTTACAGGAAATAAATGACAAACAAAAGCGGATGGCTTGTTTTGATGGTTTTAAAGCCCTATTTCGTTTCTCTTTCTATCTGATATGTAGGGGGAGGTAGGGGTACTCGTTTCATTTTCAGGATAGGGAATGGGTTACCTTGCTCGTCTGTTTCCGTGCGTTCAAAAGTTTGGAACCCCAAATGGCGGTAGAAACCTTCTGCCTTGTGGTTTTGTTCGTTTACGTCCACATATCGCACGCCGAGTTTCTCGCAAGCCATGGTAAGCAGTAGCTTCCCGATACCTTTTCCGAAATATTCAGGTGAGATGAAAAGCATTTCGATTTTGTCTTTTTCTATGCCGATAAATCCTGTGGCTTCATTTTGCTCGTATGAAACAAAGAGGTTTTCTATGGATTCGAGACCGGCCTTTGCGTATGGTTTTAATGCTTGTATGTCCTTTTCTGTCAGGAAATGGTGGCTTTGCCGTACTGATGCTTCCCACAGCCGGGTCAGTGCCTCAATAGTCTCTGTGGTACGTATAGGAGTTGTAATGTGCATGTTTTGGATATTTTGTATGGACAAAGTTACGAATAAAATCCGCCATTCGCAATTGTTTTATTATCAGCTTATCTCTCTCTTCCTACATAAGAGTTTTCCCAAAAACATCCTTCATCTTTCAGGATGCATGCTAATTGATTCATTGTTTGTGCGTTATGGGCTGAAGGATGTTTCAGCTATCCTTCAGCCACGTTTCATTTCCTTTGGAAGAGAACGGAAAACCAATCTGCGGAGAATGAAAAATCGTTTGGCTTAGATTGAAAAATCGTTTGGCGCAGAACGTTTGACGGCTTTCTGCCATGAAAGGGAACTGAAAGATGAAATTTTACCGTTCAGTTTCTAATGTGTTGTATGATAGATATTTAACATACATCCTGAAGGATGAAGGATGTTTTTGGAAATTCCCTTGGGTGTATTTTAGTTAGTGATTACCCAATCTTTCAGGGTGTGCCGTTCCATGTCGAAGTTGATGCCGACTTTCACCACGGGCAAGCCGCACAGGACGAAGCGTTCGGGATAGTTCTTCAGGTCAATCTGTTGCATGGCGGCTGTGGCCGACTGGTTCAGTTTCAGTTCCACGACGTAGAGCGTGGTGGCCGTGCGCATCACCATGTCCACCCGTCCCATCGGGGTACGTACTTCCACGTCCACGTACGCGCCAAGGAGGCTGAAGATGATGTAGAGCATCTGTTGGTAATGGCCTTCGTAGTCCGTGCGGTCGCAATAAGGAACGGTGGAAAGGAATGTCTGCAACAATCGCAACGCGTCGTCCAACCGCTCTTCATAAATGGCCTCATAGAGCAAGGCCACGGTAGTCAAACCGTCCGTCGTACGGCGGTCCAAATAACCGGGCAAAAGGCTCTTCATCAGTCCGAGGCGCACTTCCTTGTTGGGAATGTCCAGAGTGTATAGCTGTGTGATGGGGGAATATCCCTTGATGGTGACGTAACCGCTTTGGTAGAGCAACGGGGCGATGTCCGTCATGCGTTCCGTGGGGGCATCGAAAGACTCCGCCATGGCTTTCCGTCCTCCGATTTGTTGGGGCTGCACATTGTACTTTTTCAGCATCTCGATGAGGTAAGTGGGCGTGTCGCTGCCGAACCAATAGGAATCCAACCGCCCGTCGGCGAAAGCGTTCAACAGGCTGAAAGGGTTGTAGATGTCCGGCGAGGGCCACGTGAAATGGTAGCCGTCATAATTGTCCTTGAGTTTTTGCACGGCTTCCTCGCGGCTCACACCCAAACGTCCGGCCAAGTTCTCCAAATCCTTGTCCATCTGTGTGGCCATCTCCTCTTCCGTAATGCCGCAAATAGCAGCATATTCCGGCAGCATGCTGATGTTTTGGATATTGTTCAGTTCGCTAAAGATGCTCAGCTGCGAAAACTTGGTGATGCCCGTCAGGAAGACGAAGCGAAGGTAGGGATCGCAGGCTTTGAGCGGGCTGTAAAAGTTGCGCATGACGTTACGCAGGACGGGCAGGTCCTTTTCTTCGTGCACCACATCGAGCAGGGGCGCGTCGTATTCATCGATAAGCACCACCACTTGGCGGCCCGTCTGCTCGTAGGCGAGGCGGATAAGGTCTGTAAGACGTGTGTTCGTGTCCGGGGTTTCAGACTTGATGCCGAAATTCCTTTCCATCCCTTTTAATTGCCATAGCAAATAACGTTCCAACTCCTCCCTGTCCATGTGCTTGCCCAAACTCATGTCGAAACGCAAAACAGGATATTCCGTCCATTCCGTTTCCAATCTTTCCAAGGCCAGTCCCTTAAACAAATCTTTACGTCCTTCAAAATAGGCAGCCAAAGTACTTGTCAACAGCGACTTCCCGAAACGGCGCGGACGGCTCAGGAACATATATTTGGAAGCGGAATGTGTCATGCGGTAGACGTATTCCGTCTTATCTATATACAGATATGACTTATTCCTTATTTCCGAAAATGTCTGTATCCCTATCGGATAAAGTCTTGTTTTCTGTTCCATAACCCTCGCTCCTTTATTTCTTCCTTACAAATATAAGCAAAAATAAACATTCTCACCTTGGCTTTAGTTTTTGTTAACGTCACATCTTGAAAGATATTCCACTTGCCGATTATGCCAAACACCGTACTCCCCATCCGGCAATGCCGGCATTTTGAATGAAAGCCGGTCGCTCCCCTCCTCCACTTCCGGCAAACCATGGATAAAATGTTCCGATTGTGCTTGGCCAAACGTGGCCATCACGACCGGAAAGGGGAAGCCGGAAAGCCGCATCGGAATGATTTTAGCCTCGGGGCAAAGACGGGACAACTGGCAGGCTGAACGTTCGAACGCCACCCAATGCGTACCTGTACCATACAGATGCATCAAGGAAGCATTATTTTCTTCGCGGCGAAGGATTTCCGGCCCTTGTCCTTGCAGTAATGCCAACAGGCGCACTCCGGAGGGCTGAGAAAAAGAACACTGGTTTTCCATTTTATGAATCTGGAGTTTTTACGCGAATTACAACAATCGGATGTATTCGGGACTTACTTCCACTCCTGCCGACAACAGGCCGGAAAGGTCGATGAACAGACGTTTTACACGGCTACCGCGGATAGACAGGAGATGACCTTCATATCCGTTGAGAGGGCCGCCCACAATGAGGACCTGGCGTCCTATCATCGAAGGACTTATCTCTCCCGGAAGATAGTAGCGGGGACGGAAAGTAGACTCCACCGCACGGATGAAACGTTCCATCTCAACCGTGCGTACCGTCATCGGGGAACAGTATCCACCACGTACATAACGGAATTGTAACGTGGGATCCCTTTCTACCACGGAACGGAGTGCGGAATAGCGTTCCCGGACAAACAGCAGGTCATGAAGAAAGGGCACATTCTTACGTACGCGTTGCCCGCGAACCAACGTGACCACCTCGTGCATCGGCGTAAACACGCGCAGCCCCATTTCCGCAAGTTGACGGTAAGCGGGATGTCTGGCATTGGAACGTTTCAGGTCCCTTAACACGAACCAACATTCCGCCTCGTCACTTTGGGACAATAAAGAAGCCTCCATGGAATAAGGATAAAGTATCTAGTCCTGATAGTCCTCAAGATACACTATGAACCAATCAGTTACACGTAATTCACAAAAAAGTCGGGACTTTCCCCGCACTATATTTAAATTCATTTTTCCGGTCGCTCTCTTAGGAAGAGATAAACTGTTCGGCAAAAGTATAAAAAATATTTCATTCAACGCGCTGTTTTTAAAATATTTTTCTCATTCCAGATGAGTTTTTTAGGTATCATGGGGCTGTGTTTCCGTAATACAAATTCTTCAGAAACGTTTTCAAACGCGAACACTCGAATGCCATAACTCATTTACTAACTGCCTTGTTCCGCTTCCGGTTTATCTCTTCCTAAGAGAGCAACCGTCCCTTGCCCGAAAATCACACTAAGGAGATGCGAAAATCAATCTAAGCCCAATCAGAAAAAAACATTTTCATTTGCCTCTGCGCTCGCCTTTCACTACCTTTGTTTCACGAAGATAGGATGCGG